>Ga0326721_10000008_pt1 | contig 275827 bp, 250 predicted proteins | sample SGPome_FD_203951 | JGI IMG/M metagenome (GOLD analysis project Ga0326721, IMG submission 203951) | Soil microbial communities from Southern Great Plains, Lamont, Oklahoma, United States - SGP_1_2016 | ecosystem: Engineered > Artificial ecosystem > Soil microcosm > Unclassified | place: USA... | reverse complement strand
GCGTCGTCTGCTTTTCGAGGCCTGTTCGGGGTTCACTTTCGTTGGGCCCGCACGCTCGCCAGCCTTCCCATGGAAGACAGTTGTCCGGGCGGCTCGACCATGCCTGTTGCCAGCGCACAGCCCGCCCCGTGGCTACGGAGGTGTACCGTCAATTCCTCCGGCGGGACTTTCACCCGCTAGAACACGCCGCCTTCGCACGGCGCACCGCAGAGGTCGCAGAGAACTCACCGCTCGCACGGGTTTTCTCTGCGACCTCTGCGTCCTTCTGCGTGATACCGAATCCGGGAATTCAGTCTGTGCACCACGCCGCATCAACCCGACGTCATCCTGAGGCCGCCCACAGCGTAACCAGCGTCTACACAGGAGGTTGCAGGCCGAAGGATCTATCGCCGACTCCGCCGTGATTCGGCGAGATGCACGGATTCTTTCGCGGGGTTCGGTATGAGACCTTTTCTTCAGATCTTCACTCCCACTCGATGGTCGCCGGGGGCTTGGAGCTGATGTCGTAGACGACCCGGTTGATCCCCCGCACCTCGTTGATGATGCGGGTGGAGATGCGGGCCAGGACCTCGTGCGGGAAGGGGTACCAGTCCGCCGTCATCCCGTCGCGGCTGGTGACGGCGCGCAGCGCGCAGACGTTCTCGTACGTCCTGAAATCCCCCATCACCCCCACGCTGCGCACGGGAAGGAGGACGGCGAACGCCTGCCAGATGTCGTCGTACAGCCCCGCCTGGCGGATCTCTTCCAGGTAGATGGCGTCCGCCTGCCGCAGCACGTCCAGGTCGTCGCGGCCGATGGCGCCCAGGACGCGGATGGCCAGCCCCGGCCCGGGGAACGGGTGCCGCCCCACCATCTCCTCCGGCAGCCCCAGCTCGCGCCCCACCTGCCGCACCTCGTCCTTGAACAATTCCCGCAGCGGCTCGATCAGCGCGAACTTCATGTCCTCCTTCAGGCCGCCCACGTTGTGGTGCGTCTTGATGGTGGCCGACGGGCCCTTCACCGACAGGCTCTCGATCACGTCCGGGTAGAGCGTGCCCTGCACCAGGAAGCGCGCGTCCGCGCCGATCCGCGCCGCCGCGTCCTCGAACACGTCGATGAAGGTGTGGCCGATGATCTTCCGCTTCTCCTCGGGATCCTCCACCTCCGCCAGCCGGGTGAGGAAGAGCTCGGAGGCGTCGATCACCTCCAGCTTTATCCCCATGTGCTGCCGGAAGGTGCGCTCCACGCTGTCGCGCTCGCCCAGCCGCAGCAACCCGGTGTCCACGAAGATGCAGGTCAGCCGGTCGCCGATGGCGCGGTGCACCAGCGTCGCGGCGACGGATGAGTCCACGCCGCCGGAAAGGCCGCACACCGCCTGCGCATCGCCCACCAGGTCGCGGACGCGGCGCAGCTCGTTCTCGATGAAGCTTCCCGCGGTCCACGTGGGCTGGCACCCGCACACGCCGAACACGAAGTTCGACACGATGTCGCCGCCGCGCGTGGTGTGCGCCACCTCCACGTGGAACTGCACGCCGTAGATGGGGCGGTCGTCGGCCGCGAAGGCCGCCCACGGCACGCCGTCGCTGCTGGCCAGGAGGTGGAACCCCGGCGGCGGCTGCACCACGTGGTCGCCGTGGCTCATCCACGCCTGCGTCTTCTCCCCCGCGGTGAAGCCGTCGAAGATCCCGTGCGGCTCGCGCACCTCCACCAGCGCGCGCCCGTACTCGCGCTTGCCGTGCTCCACCACGCCGCCCTCCAGGTGGGCGATCAGCTGCATCCCGTAGCACACGCCCAGCACGGGAATGCCCATCCGCAGCAGCCCGGGGTCCGCCGTCGGCCCGTCCGTGTCGTAGACGGAGGATGGTCCGCCGGAGAGCACGATTCCCTTCGGCTGCCACTCGCGGATCCACTCCACGGAACGCGTGGGGGGATGGATCTCGCAGTACACGCGCTCCTCGCGGATCCGCCGCGCGATGAGCTGCGTGAACTGCGAGCCGTAGTCGATGATCAGGATGCGGTTGGGATCCACGGGAGATTCGCCGTCCGGCCGTGCGTCAGGATGATGGGTTCGCGAGGCGGGAAGATACGGCGCGCGGAGGCGCACGAAAACCCGCGCCCGCCACTTCCGCGTCCGTGGAGCCGGTGAGACTGAAAAGGATGAAGTCACACATAGCCAGCGGAGTCAACGGAGGAACTCCGGCGCGCGATGAGTTCTCCGCTGACTCCGTGTGACATTTGCAGTTGCAGGTCGGCGACCGACCTACGGCAGGATCAGCGTCCCGTCGTTGGCGAAGGGGAAGGCGGGGTTCCAGGCGACTTCCCACGGGTGGCCGTCGGGGTCGGCGAAATAGCCGGAGCGGCCGCCCCACTCCGCGTCCGCGGCGGGGGTCAGGATGCGCCCGCCGATGCTGACCGCGCGCTCCAGCGCCGCGTCGACCTCGCCGCGCTCGCGGACGTTGTGCGCCAGCGCGATGCCGCCGAACTCCTTCCACGCGCCGTGGCGGTCGGGGAGACTGGCGTCCGCGGCGAGCAGCGGGCGCGGATAGAGCGCCAGCACCACGCCGCCGGCGCGGAAGAACGCCACCGTCCCCTCCACGCTCGCGCCGGACATCGGCCACCCCAGCCCGTCGCGGTAGAACGCGACCGAGCGCGCCAGGTCCTCCACGCCAAGCGTGACCAGGCTGATCCGCGGTTCCATGGCCCCCTCGTAGTAGTTGAGATAATCAGATCAGCGAGAGAACCCGCCACCGGCCCGAATGCCGGGGTGCAGTCCCGCAGGGACTTCGTGCTGTTGTTGCCCGCGAATTCATTCGCCGGGTGGCGCGGAGCCCGCCCGCCGCCCTAAATCTACCGCAGCCGCTTGGCCATCAGCACCTCGTCGATGTAATCGTCGCCCGCGCGGACGGCGCGCGGCTCGGTGCCGTACGCCTGGAAGCCGTGGCGCTCGTACAGCCGCCGCGCGCGCCCGTTCGGCGCGGCCACGGTGAGGAGGAGCATCTCCACCTCCCGCCGCGCGTCCTCCTCGATCGCGCGGACGATGGCCGATGCGGCGCCGGTGCCACGGGCGTCGGGGCGGAGATACATCCCCCAGAGCAGCCCCTTGTGCCGCAGCTTCTCGCCCGCGAAGCGCGTCCACCCGCCGATCCCCACCAGCGCGCCGGCCGCGAAGGCGCCCACGACGAAGCTGTCCGCCAGCCGCCGCTCCGTCCCGGCGGGCGTGAGCGCCTCCTCGTCCCCCGGCGAGTAGCGGAATTCCATCGGCTGCGTGGCGAATCCCTCGATGCGCAGTGCGCGGTACGCGGCCGCGTCGGCGGGACCGAGCCGCCGGATTTCGATCTCCATCATCCCCTAACCAGACGTTTGCCGGAATCAGGCGGGAGCCCGCCCGGACGGGGTTCCTTCGCAAGACCAGAATTCCGAAAAATCACCTTCCGCACCTCCCTCCCGCCGAGCCGTTCTCATCGTCCAGAATGGCAGCGGCCCGGCGAGGTGTCCAGATTGCGGTTTTCGCAGGCGCGACGGGGAATTTACGTCCCGTCGGATGGGGCGGAAATGGGGCAGCGGAGAACCTTCGATTTCGCCCTTGCGGGCCCGGTTCCGCGGCACCATTTTCGCGTCCTTTCGCAGGCACCCCTCGGACCCTGGCCGGCCACCCGCCCGCCCCCCGGTCCGGCACCCGTTCGCGCCGTACCCGCAGGACCGCTGTGACCACCCGCACCCCGTTCCGGGCGCCGCTCTGCGTTGCGCTCGCCGCGACCCTCTCCGCCTGCTTCAACACCCGTTCGCCCGACACCGACGCGGGCGCCGCCCTGGTCAAACAGCTCGCCGGCGCCGGCGAGGCGCACGCGCAGTCGGCCGCGCCGCCGCGCGCCCCCGCGGCGCTGGCGAGCGACGCCGCGCCGCCGGTGATCCGCGGCATCTACGTGAACGCGTACGCGGCCGGGAACCCCATCACCCGCGGCAAGCTGCTGGCGCTGACCGACAGCACCGAGCTGAACACCTGGGTGGTGGACGTGAAGGACGAGGACGGCGTGCGCTATCCCAGCGCGCTGCCGCTGGCCGTGGAGGCCACGCACGTGCGCAGCATCCCCATCCACAACCTCCGGGCGCTGGTGGACACCATGCGCGCGCACGGCATCCACCCCATCGCGCGCATCGTGGTCTTCAAGGACCCGCGGCTGTCGCGGGCGCGGCCGGACTGGTCCATCCGGCAGCCGGGCGGCGCGCTGTGGAAGGACAAGGTGGGGAACACCTGGGTGAACCCGTGGGACCGGCGGGTGTGGGAGTACGACATCTCCATCGCCGAGGAGGCGGTGCGAGCGGGGTTCCGCGAGGTGCAGTTCGACTACGTACGCTTTCCCGAGGCGTACCGCTCGCTCCCCACGCAGGTGTTCCCGACCGCGGTGGGGAAGAAGGCCGACGCCATCACCGGCTTCCTGACGGAGGCGGGGGAGCGGCTGCACCCGCTGGGCGCGTCAATCACCGCCGACGTGTTCGGGCTGACGATGAGCGACCCGCTGGACGTCGGCATCGGCCAGCAGTGGGAGCGCGTCTCCTCGACCGTGGACCACGTGCTGCCGATGGTGTACCCGTCGCACTACTTCCCCACGCACCTGCCGGGGATCACGCGGCCCAACCGGATGCCGTACGAGACGATCTTCACCGCGGTGGGCGAGGGGGTGATCCGCAACCGGCGGCTGGAGGCGGCGGGGGTGAAGCCGGCGCGCATCGTTCCCTGGCTGCAGGCGTTCACCGCCACCTGGAACGACCGCGCCTTCAAGTACGGCCCGCAGCAGGCGCGCGCGCAGACGCAGGCGCTGTACGACCTGGGCGTGGAGGACTGGATCTTCTGGAACCCCAACTCGCACTACGACGCGGTGTCCGCAGGCTTCGAGCGCGTGGCCGCGAAGCGCGGCAAGGCGTTCACCCCGCCCGCGCACCTGGTGGCGCAGGTGGACGCCTTCGACCGCGAGGGCGCCGCCGCCGCGCGCGCGCAGGTGGCCGCGAACCGACCGGCGACGGGGGGCGCGCCGGGGCAGTAGAAACGAAGAGAACCGAGTCAGACGGAGGTCACGAAACCAGTGGAGAAGCCGCCGCGGTGCGTGATGAGCTCTCCTCCGGCTCCATAGTAAGTTCGCGGTTCGGATCAGGCGGGCGGGCGCTGCGGAATGACGCAGCGCCCGCTCGATTTGTTCGGGCGCTGGCGGCTTTCACGCGTGGACTTCCACCGGGCCGGGACCGGATTAGATTCCGGGCTGAACCTCGTGACGCGCCTTTCATCCAGCGGAGATTCGATGATCGACGTGAAGCAGGCCGTGAAGTCCGCAGAGAGCTACGCGCGGGAGCTCTACCAGAAGGACGAGCTGCGCCATCTGCGGCTGGAAGAGGTAGAGCTGTCCGACGACGGCCGGCAGTGGAAGGTGACGCTCGGCTGGCTGGAGCCGGCCGTTTCGCGGAACGGGCTGATCGTGAACGGCGGCGTGCACCGGCTGCCGCGCGTCTACAAGCGGTTCGAAATCGACGCCGAAACGGGCACCGTGAGCTCGATGAAGATCCGGGATCCGAACTGATGCGCCGGGTCCCGCGAGCCCGGCCGCGCGTGCTGCTGATCGACACCAACCTCTTCCTGGTGCTCGTAGTCGGCTCGCACGACCCCGCACACATCGAGCGGTTCAAGCGCACGCGGGCGTACACGGCGGACGACTACGTTCTCCTCACCACGTTCATCAGCGGCTTCAGCCGGCTGCTCGTGACGCCGAACATCCTCACCGAGGTCAGCAACCTGGCGGGACAGCTGGCCGAGCCGCTCCGCGGCGAGGTGTTCGCCTCGCTCGCGCTGCTGGCGGCGCAGGCGGGCGAGCGGTACTTCCCCAGCCGCGAGGCCGTCCTCGAATCCGGCTTCACGCGCCTGGGGCTCACCGACATCACGGTGCTGCTGGCCGCGCGCGAGCACGTCGCGGTGCTGACCGACGATCTGCCGCTGTATCTGAAGCTCCTGGAGAACCGCGTGTTCGTGGTGAACTTCAATCATCTGCGAGACGAGATCCGGGACTTCTGACCGGCCGCACCGCGCTCCCGGCTTGTCGCCCGGGAACCGGCCGCGCGTGACTTCCGGCATCCCCATGCTCCTCTCCCCCGTGATGGGCGGGAGAACGGAGGATCCGTCGTGGCCACGCCCCGCGCGGACACCCGGCTACATCACCCACGTCACGATCAGGGCGCCCGTCGCGGCGAAGATGACCGCGGTGGTCGTCCACCCCAGAACGTTCATCGCGCGGCCGTTCACGCGCTCGCCCATGATCTCGCGGTTGTTGGTCATCAGCATGATCAGCAGCATCAGCGGCGGGGTGGAGAAGCCCTGCACGATCCCCGCGAAGACCAGCGCCTTCATGGGGTTGAAGCCCAGGAAGTTCATCCCCATGGCCAGCAGCGTGAAGCCGGCGATGGCGGCATAGAACTTCTTCGCCTCGCGCGGGCGGGTGTGGAGCCCGTGCTTCCACCCCAGCGTCTGCGCCAGGTCGTACGCGGCGCCCGTGGTCATGATCGGCACCGCCAGGAACCCCACCCCGATGACCCCCAGCGCGAACAGCACGCCGGCGGCGCTCCCGGCCAGGGGCTGCAGCGCGCGGGCCGCGTCGGCGGCGCTCTCCACATCGTGCTGGCCGGCGCGGTACAGCGTGGCCGAGGTGGAAAGGACGATGAAGTACATCACCAGGTTGGAGAAGCACATCCCGAACAGGATGTCCTTGCGCGTGCGCCGGAGCTCGGCGTCGGTGGTGCCCCTGCGGTCGCTCAGGCGGCGGAGCCCGGTCGCGATCTGCTCCTCGACCTCTTCGTTCGACTGCCAGGTGTAGAGGTAGGCCGAGAGCGTGGTGCCGATCACCGCCACCAGCAGCGACAGGAACTCGCGGTCGAAGCGCAGGGTGGGGATGAAGGTGCCGCGCAGCACCGGCATCAGCTCCGGCCGGGCCAGGATGGCGGCCACGATGTAGGCCAGCAGCGCCAGCGCCAGCCAGCGGAAGACGTTGCGGATGAGCGTGTACGACCCCCACACCTGCAGCGCCAGCACGGCCGCGGTGATGAACACCACGATCACCCCGGCGGGAACCTTCACCAGCAGCCCCACGGCCGCCGCCATCCCGGCGATGTCGGCGCCCGCCTCGATGGTGTTGCCGATCAGCACCGCGACGAGCGACGGGTACAGCACCCACCGCGGAAAGCGCCGCTGGATGACCGCGAACAGCCCCTGCCCCGTCACCTGCCCCAGCTTGGCGGAGAGGTAGACCACCGCGTACATCATCGGCAGCGTGGCGGGGGCCGTCCACAGGAACGACGGGCCCAGCCTGGCGCCCGCGCTGGCGTACGTGCCGATCGCCGACGGGTCGTCGTCGGCCGCGCCGGTGATCAGCCCCAGCCCCAGGGAGCGCAGGAGCCCTTCCCTGCCACGCTCGGCGGCGTGGCTCCCCGGCTGGTGCCGGGACGGCCGCCGCCGCCGCTCGTGGCGGGGCTTCCGGCGCCGCTCGCGCAGCTTTTTCTTCGGTCGCGCCATGGAACCTGGTCGTTCTTTTCCACCCCGCCCCGCGACCCCCGCCGCGGGTACAGGGCGCGCGGCAGGGGCAAGTTCGGGTCCATGCAGTTCGCAGTGTCCGATAGCCGCTCGCGGGCCGCGGGGCGGCTCTCGTCTATCCGGCCGCGAGGGGCTATCTTCCCGCGCCTGCCGGAACGCGGCGGCACCGAGGGAGCGCGCCTGCGGGCGTCCCCACCCACACATCCAGAGCAGGACAGAGCGGCGAGATGATGGAACCCGTGATCCGCGCGGCGGTCGAGCGCGGGGCCAGCGACATCCACGTGAAGGGCGGCGACTTCGTGCGGGCGCGCATCACCGGCAAGCTGATGCCGCTGACCCGGCAGAAGCTCACGCCGGACCAGGCGCGCGCCTTCGCGCTGACCGTGCTTCCCAACGACCGCGTGCGCGAGCAGATCGACAACCTGCAGGACTACGACTGCTCGTGGGGGATCGACGGGCTCACCCGCTTCCGCGTGAACGTGATGCGGCAGCGCGGCAGCTTCAACATCATCCTCCGCGTGATCCCGTACAACGCGCCCACGCTGGAGGGGCTGGGCCTTCCCGAGGTGCTGGCCACCATCGCCGAGGCGGAGCGCGGGCTGATCCTGGTGACCGGGGTCACCGGGTCGGGAAAGAGCAGCACCATGGCGGCCATGCTGCAGCACATGAACAACCACTCGTTCCGCCACATCGTGACGCTCGAGGACCCGATCGAGTTCCTGCACCGCGACAACCAGTGCTCCATCTCGCAGCGCGAGATCGGGTCCGACACCGAGAGCTTCTACAAGGGGCTGCGCGCGGCGCTGCGGCAGGACCCCGACGTGATCCAGATCGGCGAGATGCGCGACGCCGAGACCATCGACATCGCGCTGAAGGCGGCGGAGACCGGGCACCTGGTGATCAGCACGCTGCACACCAAGGACGCCACCAGCACCATCGCGCGGCTCATCTCCGCCTTCCCGGCCGAGGAGCAGCAGACCATCCGCTACCGCCTGGCCGACGCGCTGGAGGCGGTGATCTCGCAGCGCCTGGTTCCCCGGCGCGACCGCAAGGGGCGCGTGGTGGCGGCGGAGATCATGCGCAGCACGGGCGCCATCCAGGACTGCATCCGCGAAGAGGCGAAGACGTCGGAGATCAAGGACTACGTGGCCGCCGGGCGCGACACCTACCAGATGCAGACCTTCGACCAGCACCTGGCCGACCTGGTGCGGCAGGGGGTGCTGGACTTCGGCGTGGCGCGCGCGGCGGCCAGCAACCCGTCGGACTTCGAGCTGCAGGCGCGGCTGAGTGCCGGCGGCGTTCCCGGCAGCGCGCCCGCGGCGGGCGATTCGGACGGCGGGGGGATGGACGGGTTCGTGAGCGGGCCGGGATACTGAGCGCGCGAACCGGCCGAGCTGAAATCTCACGCGGAGACGCGGAGACGCAGAGAACTCACCTCATCTCTCTGCGTCTCCGCGTCTCCGCGTGAGATTGCTTTGGGCGATGCCGGGGTGGGCTGATGCGTCCGCGCTCCATGGATTCCGCCTGAACGTGCAAGATCGATCATCATCCCGCTTAACGTTAGGGTGGAGATGCGCTACTTATACGACGTCACCGGTTGGTTGTGTGGCAACCTGTTTGCATATGCGACCGCCCGGGTACCCGCGACGGGTGCCGACCTCCTCCTGCGCGCCCGTCGTCCGTCTCTAACCCGAAGGAGAGGGAACGATGAAGAAGCACATGCTGAACGTGGACGCCATCACCGTGGAGACGTTCTCGACCGCCGCGCAGCTGCAGGTGGAGGCCGTGGCGAGCACGCTGCGGACCTGCCCGACGCAGGAGATCCTCTGCACGGATCCCCGGTACTGCTGAGCGATCGCCGGGCATGATGACGCGAGGCCGGTTCCCGAGGGGGCCGGCCTCGCTCGTTACGGCCAGTCAGCCGCCCGAACGCGGGGATGCTGCGGATTTCCGGCGGCGCGGCTATATCAATCATCCCGCTGGCGGCATCCACCCCCGGAACGGCACACGCGCCATGCAGATCCGCGCCCGATCGATCCTCATCCCCCTGCTCTTCCTGGTCGTCCGCGGCGCGGCGGCGCAGGAACCGGCGGCGTATCCGGCGCCGGTGGAGGGGGATTTCGTGATGCGCGACTTCGCGTTCGCGAGCGGCGAGCGGCTGCCGGAGCTGCGCATCCACTACCGGACGATCGGGACGCCGGTGCGCGACGCGGACGGCGTCGTCCGCAACGCCGTGCTGGTCCTGCACGGGACCACGGGGAGCGGCGCCAACTTCATCTCCCCCACCTTCGCGGGACGCCTGTTCGGCGCGGGGCAGCTGCTGGACGCGCGGCGCTACTTCATCATCCTGCCGGACGGGATCGGGCACGGGCGCAGCAGCCGGCCCAGCGAGGGGCTGCACATGCGCTTCCCGCGCTACACCTACGACGACATGGTGCGCGCCCAGTACCGCCTCGTCACCGAAGGGCTGCACGTCGATCACCTGCGGCTGGTGATGGGGACGTCGATGGGCGGGATGCACAGCTGGGTGTGGGGCTACACGCACCCGGAGATGATGGACGCGCTGATGCCGCTGGCCAGCGCGCCGGTGCAGATCGCCGGGCGCAACCGGATGATGCGGCGCATGATCGCCGACGCCATCCGCGGCGACCCGGAATGGCGCGGCGGCGAGTACACCGCCCCGCCGCGCGGCCTGGCCGGCGCCGTGCACGTGCTGATGCTGATGACCAGCGCGCCGCTGCAGCAGCAGAAGACCGCGCCCACCCGCGACGCCGCCGACTCGCTGCTCGAGGCGTCGGTCGCGCGGTACGTGCGCACCATCGACGCGAACGACATGCTGTACGCGTTCGACGCCTCGCGCGACTACGATCCGTCGCCGCACCTGGGCGAGATCCGCGCGCCGCTCTTCGCCATCAACTCCGCCGACGACGAGGTGAACCCGCCGGAGCTGGGGATCCTGGAGCGCGAGATCCGCCGCGTGCCGCACGGGCGCTACATCCTGATCCCCACCAGCGACGCCACGCGCGGCCACGGCACGCACTCGCTCCCCGCGGTGTGGGGCGGCTACCTGGCCGAGCTGCTGGCCGCGACGGAGCCGGGCGCGCGGTGACGCCGATCCTGATCGGCACCGCGGGGTGGACGCTGCCGAAGCCGGAGCAGGCGGAGTTCCCGGCGGACGGGAGCCACCTTTCGCGCTACGCGGCGCGCTTTCCGGTGGCGGAGATCAACTCGTCGTTCCATCGCCCGCACCGCGTCTCCACCTGGGCGCGGTGGGCGGACGAGGTGCCGCCCGGCTTCCGCTTCTCCGCCAAGCTCCCGAAGACCATCACCCACCAGCAGAAGCTGGTGGACGTCGAGGCGCTGCTCGACACCTTCCTCGGCGAGGCGGGCGCGCTGGGAGACCGGCTCGCCTGCCTGCTCGTGCAGCTGCCGCCCAGTCTGGAGCTCGATCCGGCGGTGGCGGAGCGGTTCTTCCTCGCGCTGAGGGAGCGGACGGCGGCGGCGGTCGCGTGCGAGCCGCGCCACGCGAGCTGGTTTTCGGGAGATGCGGATGCGCTGCTCGCCGGGCTGGGAGTGGCGCGGGTGGCGGCCGACCCGGCGCGCGTTCCCGCGGCGGCGGAGCCGGGCGGCGCGCGCGACGTCGTCTACCACCGCCTGCACGGCTCGCCGCGGATGTACTACTCGGCGTACGAGGGGGATTTCGTCGCCCGACTGGCCGGCCGGCTGCGCGCGGACGCGGCGGGGGCGCGCGAGGTGTGGTGCATCTTCGACAACACCGCGGCGGGCGCGGCCACGCGAAACGCCCTCGATCTCCTCGGCGTACTGGGAAGCCGGCCCGGAGCTTGAACCGCCGCCGCGCGCGGGCTACGATTCGGCGCGGCGGCCGCATCTCCATCCCCCAACCCTCGCGTCCCCCGTGCCCGAAACCGCCATCGCCAGCGAGGAGATCCGTCCGGCCGCGGGATGGTGGCGGCGGGCGCTCACGACCCTGCGGCTGTGGCGGCAGGTGGCGGAGAGCGAGATGTACGGCGGGATGGGGACGCTGCGGCTGTTGCCGTTCATGGCGCGCTACGCGGCCACCGGCGACGACTGGTCGTACGTGCCCCACCCGGTGCCGCCCTGGGCGTTCGGGCCCGGCTCGGCGCAGGACTTCCGCTGGTACTTCCAGTCCGAGACGCGGGTGCGGGTGCGGAGCGTGAACGAGCTGTGCGAATGGCTGCAGGGGTGCCGCTACGCCGGCGATCCCGACGTGTTCGTGTCCGACGACTTCTGGCAGCACCCGCGCACCTTCGAGCACCTGCGCCTGGGCGACTGCGAGGACCACGCGCTGTGGGCCTGGCGCAAGCTGCGCGAAATCGGCTTTCCCGCGTGGTTCGTGGTGGGGCAGGTGAGCTGGCAGCACGCGGGGGAGGTGAACAAGCACGCCTGGGTGCAGTTCACCCGCGGCGAGGGCGAAGAGGTGGTGCTGGAGGCCGCGGCCAAGCTTGGCGCGCCCATGATCCGCCCCGCGGCCGAGGTCCGCGGCGAGTACCGGCCGCACTTCGCGGTGGAGCACGGGACGTTCCGGACGCGCGTGTACGGCGGCTTCCTGCGCCACGTGGCCTGGTACCGCCACGTGCGCCGCAGGCGGGAATTCTACCGGCGACTGCAGGAGGGGACGGGATGATGGACGGGCGATTCGAGTTCGACGCCGCGGACGTGCTGCGGCTGGTGGAGGAGACGAACGTCGCGGGCGAGCGGATGATGACCGAGGCGCAGCGGTACCTGGCCGCCGGCGTGGACCTCCACTCGCCCGACGCCGAGGTGCCGGACGAGGTGGACCACCCCGGCACCGGCGCGCCGCCGGGGCTCTGGCTGATGAACGACCGCGGCGTGTACCTGCGCAGCAACGCCAGGAAGCGCCCGGCGGACAGCGTGGCGTTCGCGCGCGGCTACCGCGCCGAGGTGCCCGTGGGCGGCGAGCCCATCTGCGAGTTCGTGGACGCCGGCCCGCTGGCCCAGCTCCGCCCGGGCGACACCCTGGTCGTGACCCTCAGCGAGGCCAAGATGCGGCTGTCGCTGATCCGGGCGGAGGGGTAGAGCTCGCGGCCCCGAATGGAATTCGGGGGCAACAAAAGCACGAAGTCGCTCCGCGACTGCTCGCAGCGATCCGGGCTCGTCCGCGGCCTCGTGGCTGGATCGGCTCGCAGTGCGGAGTTCCTGGGGGATGACACCTACGTCGCGTGAACTCAACCTTCCTGGCAAACACCGGCGATGATCGAACGAGAGCGGAGTGACGACGGGATCCTGACGCTGCGGCTGGCGCACGGGAAGGCGAGCGCGATGGACGTGGAGCTGCTCGAGGGGATGATCCGCGAGCTCGACGCGGCCGGCGACGCGCGGGCGGTGATCGTCACCGGCACGGGCTCCATCTTCTCCGCGGGCGTGGACCTGTTCCGGCTCATGGAGGGCGGCGACGCGTACGTGCGGCGCTTCATCCCCCTGCTGCGCGACTTCGTGGTGAAGCTGTTCGCCTTCCCCCGGCCGGTCGTGGTGGCCGCGAACGGGCACGCGATCGCCGGCGGCGGGGTGATGGTGATGGCGGGCGACTACCGGCTGATGGCCGAGGGCAGGGGCCGCCTGGGCGTCCCCGAGCTGCTCGTCGGAGTTCCCTTCCCCGCCGCGGCGCTCGAGGCGGTGCGCTACGCCGTGCCGGGCGACCGCATCCACTCGCTCGTCTTCACCGGCCGCACCTTCGAGCCGCGCGAGGCGCTCGCCGAGCGGCTGGTGGACGAGGTCGTCGCCGCGGACGCGCTGATGGACCGCGCGCGGGAAGTCGCCGCCCAGCTCGCCGCCCTCGCCCCCGACGCCTTCCGGCTGACGAAGGAATACCTCCGCGCCCCGTCGCTGGAGCGCATCCGCGCCTCCGCCGCGTACGACGAGCAGGTGCTGGCCGCGTGGAGCGCCCCCGGGACGCACGCCCGCATCCGCGACTACCTGGAGCGCACGGTGCGGAAGGGGTGACGACATCTTCGAGATCATCGTAGGCCAGGGCCGGCTCCTGTAAGGCTAGCCCTCGACGCTCGTGCTCTTGCCCATTACGAGAGGAGAATCGTTACTGCGGCGTCCGTCCAAAGCGGAACCTGCCCCGCGCAACACTGCGTGGCCTCACTTTCCGCTTTGATGGAGGGTTAGATGAGACGTTCTTTCTACCGATCGATCCTCGGCGTCGTTACCGCTCTGATGCTCCTGTGCACTCAGGGAGCGTTCGCACAGCGGAGGCACGAGTGGGTGGTCAATCCAGCCGCATCGACGGTCCCGGTGACACCCGTCCCTCCAGATTCCGTGCGGGTCCTCCCATCGTCGGCCTTCATTCCATTCAGATGGTATGCGCTGCGGACGCTCTCCCTCGGGTCTCGAACGCCGGAGTCCGTCTCGTCCGGGGAGTTGGCATCGTATATCGATGAAGCCGCTTCGTTCGGTGCGAACAGGCTGATCCTCCGTCCGGCCAGGAACGGCTACGAGGTGGTCGCGGCGCTGATTACCTCCGAACCTCTCCCTGGGCTCGCGCTTCAAATTCGTGAAGACGGTGATTCTCTCGAGTCCACCCCATCCGGCACGACCGGCTCAGGCGGTAGAGCAGGAGGTTCCTCCGCAGAAGGATGTTCGGGCGCGTGCTCAGTGCATGTGCGCGGTTACACACGGCGCGACGGGACGTACGTACGTCCACACACCCGCAACGCTCCTGGTTCGGGGCGACACAAGCCGTAACGCTCCGATTGCTCGCATCGAGAGAGAAAAACAGCCCGTCCCCCACATCTCCGCGGCCCCGCGTGAGACCCGATGTTTACGGATGTTCATGGGGGGCTGACCTTTTCGGGCGAAGTAGTGTATATTTCAAGGTCTTTGCAGGACGGCGAGCTCAGCCGCGAGCCCGCCGTCTTCTTTTGCCAGAATACCACGGAACGCGGCATTCGCGCCCAGATGGGGCGGATTCACCCGTGGTCCATGGGAACATCATGTCTTTCGATACACTCTCGCTCCACCCGTCGCTCCTCCGCGCAGTCCACGATCTGGAGTTCACCAAGCCCACGCCCATCCAGCAGCAGGCGATCCCGCCGGCGCTGGAAGGGCGTGACCTGCTGGCGTGCGCGATGACCGGGAGCGGCAAGACCGCCGCGTTCCTCCTTCCGATCATGAACCACCTGATCGGCAAGCCGCGTGGCACCACGCGGGCGCTGGTGATCTCGCCCACGCGCGAGCTGGCGGCGCAGATCCACGAGCACTTCACCCTGCTCGCCAAGCACACCAACCTGCGCGCCGCGGCCGTGTTCGGCGGCGTGGGGATGAGCCCGCAGGAGCAGGCCTTCCGCCGCGGCGTCGACCTGATCGTCGCCACGCCGGGCCGCCTGCTGGACCACCTGCAGCACCCGTACGCCAAGCTGGACAAGATCGAGGTGCTGGTGCTGGACGAGGCGGACCGGATGCTCGACATGGGCTTCCTTCCCGACATCCGCCGCGTGCTGCGCCAGATCCCCACCGACCGGCAGACGCTGTTCTTCAGCGCCACCATGCCGGACCCGATCGTGAAGCTCTCGCACGAGATGCTGCGCAACCCCGCGGCCATCAACATCGAGCGCAAGGCGGCCCCGGCCACCGGCATCACCCAGGCGGTGTACCCGGTGAAGGAAGACCTGAAGCCGGCGCTGCTCCTGGAGATGCTTCGCCGTGGCGAGGTGAGCCAGGCGATCGTGTTCTGCCGCACCAAGCACCGCTCCAACCGCCTCTTCGAGATCCTGGAGAAGGCGGGGATCCCGGTCGCCCGGATCCACGGCAACCGCAGCCAGAGCGCCCGCACCGACGCGCTGGCCGGCTTCAAGGGCGGCAAGTACCGCATCCTGGTGGCCACCGACATCGTGGCCCGCGGGATCGACGTCGAGGCGCTGGAGCACGTGGTGAACTTCGACGTGCCGCACATGCCGGAGGACTACATCCACCGCGTGGGCCGCACCGCGCGCGCCGACGCGATCGGCGAGGCGTACACGCTGGTGTCGCCCGAAGAGGAGCGCGACCTGAAGGCGATCGAACGCGCGGTGGGCAAGGCGCTGAAGCGCGTGACGGTGGCCGGGTTCGACTACAATGCCCGCGCGGCCGAGCGCTTCGAGGTGCCGATCGGCGAGCGGATCAAGGAGATCCGCGCGCGGAAGGCCACCGAGCGCGAGCGCGCCCGCCAGAAGGCGGACGCGAAGGCGCAGCGCGAGGCCGACGAGGCCGCGCGCCTGTCGGGCCGCGGCTCGCGCCCGGCGCAGCCCGCGCCGCGCCGCCAGGGCGACGACCCGCGCCGCGACAGCTTCGCGCGCGGCGACGGAGGCAGCCAGCCGCGCCAGCAGGAGGGGGGCGGCTCCGGCAGCCGCCGCCGTCGCGGCCGCGGTGGCCGACGCCCGGCCATGCAGGGCTGAGCCCCGGCTCAACCCCGCAGCAGATCGCCCCCGCGCGTCTCCGGACGCGCGGGGGCGATTTTCTTCCCGTGCACACCGGCTGAAGTGCGTGAACGGCGGCATCCTGCCCGCCTGGCCGGCCCCCTCCCCCGGCCCCTCCCCGCTCCGCTGAGGAGGGGAGAACTCAGCGTGACGGAGCCTTCATCGTAACATACGGATGCCGGCGTGGGCCTCGCATCACGCGAAAAGCCGACGCGTGCACCGTCGCCCGTGCGCCACGAATTCCTGTTATCGGGAGGGGGCGAGCGCTCCAAGGCGCGGGGGGAGGGCTCCGCGGCGGGCACCGCGTTGGTCCGAGCACCGATGCCGCGTGGCTCACCTCATCCCCGCTCTCGCCGTTCCCACTTTCGCACTCTCGCACTTTCGCACCTCGTCCGGAACGCCTCTTGCTCCCCGCATCCCCCAACCAGACCCGGGGTGATGACGATGGATGACGACGATCGGCGCAGCAACGTGGCGGGCGCGGAATCCGGCACCGACGCGAGCCCGGCGCCCGAGCCGCGCGAGATGACCGGGCGCGAGAGCGACCTGGCCGCGAAGAGCCTGCGCGCCCGCGACCCGCACAACGAACCCGCCGTGCCGTCCACGGACGGGGAGAAGGACGACGATGTCGACCGGCGGCCCTGATCCGAACCGCGAGGACACGGCCGATCCCGACACCGCGCGCGGCGACTTCGGCAACTCGTCCACGTCGCGGCTGGGGATGCCGAGCATGCTGACGGGGCTGCTGGTGGTGGCCATCGCCATCGCCGTGCTCGCCTTCTTCCTTCTGCGCCGCCCGACCTGACGCGCGGCGATTGAGCGGCGGCCCGCGCTGACGTAACTTCCGGGCGGGCCCTTCGCTTTCCATCCCCATCTCCCTTCCATCTCCCATGAACGCATCCCTGCGCGCCGCGGCCGCGGTGCTGGCGCTGGCGCTGGCCGCTGAAGCGTGCGGGCGCGTGCCGTCGGGCGCGCGGCGGAAGAGCCAGCCCGCCATGCTGGTGCAGCGCATCGGCGGCACGGAGCTGACGGTGCGCTACAACCGCCCGTCGGCGCGCGGGCGGCGGCTGTTCGGCGGCATCGTGCCGTGGGACTCGGTCTGGTGCCCCGGCGCGGACGAGGCGACGCAGCTGAGGACGACCTCGGACCTCGCGATCGGCTCCGCCGTGCTCCCGGGCGGCGCGTACACGCTGTGGATGGTCCCCGACTCCGCGGGCGCGTGGACGGTGATCTTCAGCCGCGCGGCCGACGCGTACCACGTTCCCTACCCCGGCACGCGCCGCGACGCGCTGCGCGTCCGCATCCATCCACGCGCCGCGCCGTACGTGGAGACGCTGGAGTACGCGCTCCCCGTGGCCACGCCCGACAGCGCGGTGCTGGAGATGCGCTGGGGTGACGTCGCCGTTCCCATTCCCTTCCGCCCGCGGTGAGCTCGGGAGAAAACTCTCCGACGAAAGCCGCCCGGGCGCTACATTGGCTGGACCGCAGGTTCCGCAGCGCACCCCTTCCGGAGGTGACGATGGCGAAGGACGGTTCGAAGAGCAGCCAGGCAGGCAGCAGCCAGGCGGGCGGGGCGGCCGCCCGGCCGGGCAAGGCCGCACCGGTCGGCGTGCCGCCCACGACCCCGCACTGCCACTGCGGCCACCCCATGCACCCCGAGCACGTCGAGAAGCGCCGCGGGCTGATGCTGGAACGCTACTGCTGCCCCCGCCGCCGCTGGTGGAACTTCATGCTGCACCCGCACGTGTGGATGCAGCCGCGCGACCCGGTCACCCACCACCACAACTAGCACCGCTGCCGGCCGGCGCCCGCGGGGGACGGCTTCCCCGGCGGGCGTCGTCTGTTTACATTCCGGCGCACCTCGACCCGGTCTCCCACCAAACCGTGATCTCCATGCAGCTGGAAGCTTCGCCCGCGCCCGCGCTCTCGTACACCTTTGCGTGGGACCGCCGGGAGTTCGCGCGCTTCTACCGCGCGCACACCCGCCATGCGCGCCTGGGCGTGGTCGCCAACCTCTGCATCTGGGGGTTCGTGGCGATGACGGCGTTCAACGTGCTCTACACCGCGTACATCGCCGCCACGCGGGGGATCGGCACCGCCGCGGGGATGCTGCCGTGGGTGCTGATGATGGTGGCGTACGTCGCGTACTTCCGCCTCTTCGCGCCGGCGATGGTGGCCCGGCGGTGGGAGAAGCAGAACTGCTGCGCGGCCCATCCCACGACGCGCGAGCTGTCGGACGACGGGCTGCGCATCCACTGCGCGATGCGCGACACGAAGCTGGCGTGGCCCGCGATCCGGCGCGTGGTGGAGACGAAGGAGTTCCTGATCTTCTTCCAGACCGAGCGGTACGCGCACTACCTGCCCAAGCACGCCCTTGGCGGCGCGGCCGAGCTGCAGCGCGTGCGCGGCTTCCTCATCCGCCACACGCCGGTGCAGTCGGAGAAGGGCCTGGCCTGATAGCGGATTCGGAACGAGGCATCCTCCGCAGCCGGAACTGGCTTCCGAGCTGAACAAGCCTCGCGCAGTTTGCGAGGCTTCCCGTAGTTGTTGCTGCGACTTCAGTCGCCGGTGAGCGGCTGCGGCAGAGCATCTCCGCCAGACGGACACGGCAGACAGCGTCTTCGGCAGATGACGATCGGCGCTCGAGAGCCGGCCTCCCGCACGGGGGCCGGCTCTCGGCGTTCGTGCATCGGAATCTTTCATCCGAAAGACGCGACTGAAGTCGCGGCTACGACGGCACGCACTCCGCCCTCGCGGAGTTCGGTGGAGGCACCGGCAGCGGCGCATCTCCTTGCCGTTTCGCGGTTTCCATCGCCCTGCAGCTTCCCGCGATGGCCTTGCCCTTGCATCGCAAGCGGACGTGCAGTATTGTTTTCGGATCTTAGGCGGCCGAGAACCAGAAGCTTAGAAGATAAGGTGAGCAACCCCGCACGGCTTGACGAAACCGACCTGAGGCTGCTTGAGATGCTGCAGCAGCACGGGCGCACCTCGCAGCACGACCTGGCCGTGGCGGTGGGGCTGTCGTCGCCCGCGGTGGGCGAGCGCGTGCGCAAGCTGGAGGAGCGCGGCGTGATCCGGCAGTTCACCGCCGTGGTGGACCCCAAGCTGCTGGGGCGCGACGTGACCGCGTTCATCTTCACCGGCATCGCGGGAAGCCAGTACTACCCCGAGTTCCGGCAGCGCGTGACCGACCACCCCGAGGTGCTGGAGTGCCACTCCGTCACCGGCCAGGGGAGCCACCTGCTGAAGATCCGCACCGACAGCACCAGCACGCTCGAGGGGCTGCTGGCCGAGATCCAGAGCTGGCCGGGCGTGCAGTGGACCACCACGAGCATCGTGCTCAGCACCATCAAGGAGACCGCCGAGCTGGCCGTGGCCTCGCGCCCGGCCGCCGGCTCCTTGCAGGGCAACGGCGCCGCGCGCGGCGCCTGACGGACGCGGACGACAAAACCAGACCACCCTTCACCCCGAACCCGGGAAACCGCAGATGCCCAAGCTCAGCGCACGATTCGACGCCCTCGCGGCCGCCAAGGGGTGGGAGGCCCCGGCCGGCAACGGTGCGTCGGGCCCCAACGGCCGCACCATGACCGACATCGAGTCGATCTTCGGCGAGCACACCTTCGGCCTGGCCGAGATGCGCGCCCGGCTTCCCAAGCAGATCTACAAGGCGCTTCAGCGCACCGTGCAGAAGGGCGAGCCGCTCGACCCCTCGGTCGCCGACGCCGTCGCGCTGGCGATGAAGGAATGGGCGGTGGAGAAGGGCGCCAGCCACTACACGCACTGGTTCCAGCCGCTCACCGGGAGCACGGCCGAGAAGCACGACTCGTTCATCACGCCCAACAAGGGCGGTGGCGCCGTGGCCGAGTTCACCGGCAAGGAGCTGATCCAGGGCGAGCCCGACGCGTCCAGCTTCCCCAGCGGCGGGCTGCGGGCGACCTTCGAGGCGCGCGGCTACACCGCGTGGGACCCGACCAGCCCCGCGTTCATCGTGGAGACGCCGGCCGGGTGCTACCTGTCGATCCCCACGGCGTTCGCGAGCTGGACCGGCGAGGCACTGGACACCAAGATCCCGCTGCTGCGCTCCATCAACGCGCTGGACGTGCAGGCCCGCCGCGCGCTGAAGCTGTTCGGCGTCGACACGCCGCGGGTGACGGCCACGTGCGGCCCCGAGCAGGAGTTCTTCCTGATCGACCAGGAGTTCTTCTACCGCCGCCCCGACCTGGTGACCACCGGGCGCACGCTCTTCGGCGCCAAGCCGCCGCGCGGGCAGGAGATGGAGGACCACTACTTCGGCGCCATCCCCGACCGGGTGCTGGCGTTCATGATGGAGGTGGAGCGGGAGCTGTACCGCCTGGGCGTGCCGGTGAAGACGCGGCACAACGAGGTGGCGCCGGGGCAGTTCGAGATGGCGCCCATCTACGAGAACGCCAATCTGGCCGCCGACCACCAGCAGCTGATGATGCTCACGCTGCGGCGCGTGGCGCGGAAGTACGGGATGGCCTGCCTGCTGGCCGAGAAGCCCTTCGCGGGGGTGAACGGGAGCGGCAAGCACCTGAACTGGTCGCTGGGCACCGACAGCGCCAACCTGCTGGAGCCGGGCGACACGCCGCACGACAACATGCAGTTCCTGTTCTTCTGCACCGCCGTGCTGCGCGCGGTGGACCGGCACCAGGACCTGATCCGCGCGTCGGTGGCCTACGCGGGGAACGACCACCGCCTGGGCGCCAACGAGGCGCCGCCGGCCATCATCTCGGTGTTCCTGGGCGACCAGCTGACCGACGTGCTGGAGCAGATCGAGCAGCACGGATCGGCGGCCAGCAGCAAGGAGGGCGGGCTGCTGGGCTTCGGCGCGCCGGTGCTGCCGCACATCCCGCAGCACGCGGGCGACCGCAACCGCACCAGCCCGTTCGCCTTCACCGGCAACAAGTTCGAGTTCCGGGCGCTGGGGTCCAGCCAGTCGGTCTCCTTCCCGGCCACGGTGCTGAACACCATCATGGCCGAGAGCCTGGACGAGATGTGCACCGCGCTCGAGGGCGAGCTGGCGGGCGGCAAGGGCTTCGAGGAGGCGCTGTCGAAGCTGCTGGCCGAGGAGATCCGGCGGGTGAAGCGGATCGTGTTCAACGGCGACGGCTACAGCGACGGGTGGCAGGACGAGGCGGCGCGGCGCGGGCTGCTGAACCACAAGACCACGCTGGAGGCGCTGGAGACGCTGCACGACGAGAAGAACGCCGGGATGTTCGAGAAGTACGGCGTGCTCAGCCACCGCGAGCTGGAAAGCCGCATCGAGGTGGCGTACGACCAGTACTTCAAGACGGTGAACATCGAGGGCGAGACGGCCGAGCACATCGCCAGCACCATGATCCTGCCGGCCGCCGTGCGCTACCTGAACGACCTGCTGGCCGCGGCGGACCGCGGCAAGGGGCTGGGCATCGCCAGCAACGGCATCATGGCGACGATCCAGAAGGTGAGCGCGCTGGTGGACGAGCTGCGCGGCGGGCTGGACGAGCTGACGCGGCAGAACGAGGAGCTGGGCGGCGACACGGTGGAGAGCAAGAGCTACCACATGCGCGACCACGTCATCCCCGCGATGACCACAGTCCGGGGCGCCGTGGACCGCCTGGAGAAGGTCGTCCCCGACGACTACTGGCCGCTCCCCACCTACCGCGACATGCTCTTCATCAAGTGACGCGGTAGCAGGGCGAGGTGGATGGAAAAGCGAAGGGCCGCTCCCGAGGTCCGGGGGCGGCCCTTTTAGTGACGGACACACCGACAAACAAACCGTGATTTTGCTCAGAACACCTTAACTCACATCCAAATTGTCTTGCATCGGTTGCGCTTCTGGTACCTCCTGAATTGCGGATGCTGATACAACCTCCACGTCGTTCGGCTTAATCAACCCCTGGCTCAGCATACGCTGATATATTCCGTCGTAGGTCTGACCCTCCAGAAGGCCGCCGACGATAATTCCTCGTCGAAGACGATTTACCCGGTCGTTAGAAGCTTGAAGCGCCGCCTTATAATATATAGACGGAAGCGTACTCCCGTCAGCACTTGAGCGCTCCACAGCAGAATAGAACGACGTCAGCACGTCTACCGCAAAGCTCGGTTGCAAATTTGGGCTGGTTTCCGAGAGGCAGCGATCAGTCTCAGCGATGAGCGTAAACAAATCAGCTTTCTTCCATGCGCGCGACCTGTTGTCAAACCCACACTCGTCGATAAAGCTGAACGTCCGCTGGATTCGATCATCTGTTTCATCTTCTATCGAAAACTCGTCGTTATAGCGAGAAAGAAGTTCCTCCAGCGCATCATCACGGTTGAAATACCCGACTAGAAGGGTGCATATGACCGTTAAAGCGAACCTTAAGTCACCCATTCGCTTGTAATCAACAGACGTGAAAACGTCATGTAGCTTAAAGAACTCACTTTCCGCTACTCTACCGGCATACTGCTTCAATGCACCAGCATAAACCGCGTTATTAATCTCAATATCGGTCAGTGAGTACTTAGTGGCGTTGATCCGCTTAAATACCTCGACGATCATGGCGCGACTCACAGCACCAAGATCTCTAACCGCGACATCGTATTGTAGAAAGGCAAGCTTTTCATCCTCAGTTAACCCTTTGTATGAGGACGTATCAACGAGCTTTAGATCAGGATCCGCCTCAAAGTACTGGATGAGCGTACTGACCCGCTGAAGTCCGTCTACGAGCAACTGCGTTCCTGCCCCCGTTTGTAGATCAACGTCTCCATCAGCGACATAGATCTCCGGAAACGGGAGCCCGCGTAGAACGGTATCAAGGAAGCGATCCTTGTCCTTGTGTGTCCAGACCAGCCTTCGCTGGAATTCGGGACGTGGGATGAGCTTTCCCTCTCGAACGAGGCTAATCAGTTCCCTAACTTTTTTGTTCGTCGCAGCTGTTCTCACTTGGCAAGCTCCAAGGCTAGGCGGCAGTCGGTGACAGCCCGAGTCTGGTACCCGGTAAGATCCTGAACCGAGTGGAAAAGTGCGCCTCGTACGCGGTGTCTATTGAACCGTGCTTCGCGTGAGAGGCTGTAAAACAAGTCCCACCACATGTCGCACCTGGGTAATCGTGCACGTGGAAAGTGATCCGGTCTCAACCAACCGTGAACCAAGTAGTGACCGAGGTTTCCTGAGTTCCATGGTAACAGACTCGAGGAAACGGATCTATACGCGTATGCCGAGAGTTCGGCCCAAATGGCATCGAAAATTGCCGGACAGACTACTGCCACGTCTATATCCGATTCCGCTCTAAAGGGGCGGAAGCGCGGCAACACGGGGGCATCTCCCCGTCGTTTTTCCGTGATGGAGAAGCCCAACTTCGCCGACCCGACTATCCAGATTTCTATAGTTGTGGCTTCTACTCCGTACGATTCTCCCAAACGCTGCTTGATATAATTACGATCGTCTTCTGGTACGTGAAGAGCAGTGTCAGCTAATATCACCTCCTGCACAACTTCCTCTACCGAAGACGCGACCAGTCTCTCCGTAAATTCTTCGACTCTCATTCACACATTTCCAATTGGGACGTGGTACTGCCTAGATCCCGCGGCTGCAGTCGAAGCCGCATCTCTTAATCTTCTTTCGCCAATCCTGACATCATCAACTCGTCGCGGAGGTGGTTGAGGTGGGTGGTGAATACGGCGTCTTCCTCGACCTCGGCGCGGCCGTCGGCGGCGAGCATGGCGAGGGCCAGGCCGCTGAGCGCCGTCACCACCTGCTCGGCGTTGCGGGTGCCGCGGGCGCGGTCCATGGCGATGACGGCACGCAGGAACGGCGGCGTGGTGAGGAGAAAGTCCTCCACCGCGTCGGGATCGTCGGCGATGCGGACGGCGTCGCGCACGGACGTCATCAGCTCGTTGTCCGACGCCTGCGTGCCGGTGGCGGCGGCGCAGATCTGCTGGAAGATGCGCATCTCGTGCGGGCTGACGTCGTTGTCGCCGCCCACCATGAGGCCCAGGTAGCGGGTGAGGTGGCGCGCGGCGTCGTCCTTCGCGGCGCCCTCGCCGGTCCAGTAGCCCTCGGACTGCGCGTTGTCGGCGGCCTGCACGATGAGGGCGGACAGCTCGCCCGGCTGCAGATGTATGCTGTGGCTCATGGGAAGATTCCGAGGATCGGGTGGTGATCGGGACGGGGTGATCCGGCTCGCCGCAACGTGCCACGCGCGGGTGCCGGTCGCAAGGTGCCGCGGCCGGGGAGAGGTTGGAATCCGCATCCCCCGATGTTACCGTTCGTCCCCATGAAAACCCGCGGACGAGAAGCCGGATCCATCGCGGCGGAGGCGCTGGTGACGCTCCGCTTCGCCATCAAGCGCGACGGAACGCCGGTGCTGAGCGTCACCCGGCGCGACGGCACGGTGGCGTGGCAGCGGCAGAGCTTCTTCTTCCCCCTGCACGACCTGACGCACTACGCGGTCGAGACGGTGCTGGGGCTGCGGCAGGCGTTCTGGGGGATGATGGCCGACGGATGGGAGTTCGCGGACTTCGGCACGCCGTGGCCGCGCGGCCCGATGCCGAACCTGCCCGAGGCGCTGCTGGCCGAGGTGATCGCCGGCTGGTTCGACACCACGCGCGCGAGCGGAGCCGAGCCCGAAGCGGCAGATCTCAATCCCCACGTCGCCCAGGTTTTCGCGCAGCACGGCCTCCCCGCCCCGCGCGCCGTCACCGACGACGAGTTCGCGCGGATCTGCGCGCTGCGCGCCGACCTGGCCGCGCGGTGGCATGCGCTCGCGCCGGGTGAGGCGATGGAGCTGGCGTTCACGGTGGGTGACGGCGGGCGGCGGGATGATCAGCGGTTGTGAGGCGACGGGCGGGCGGCGGGCGGCGATGTGAGGAAAAATGCGACTGAAGTCGCGGCTACAACTGCACACTGTCCGCCTTCGCGGACATCAACGGCCGGCATCCGCGCGGGAGCGGATACCGGCCGTTTCCGTTACGCACTCAGCACTCAGCACTCAGCACTCCTCGTACTTCCGTACTCCCGTACTTTCGTACTTCTCCCCCGCACCCTCGCACTTTCGCACTCTCGCGCTTAGTTTCGCGCCCCATGGCAACCTTCCAGGCACTACCGGGGTTCCGGGACTTCTACCCGGACGATTTCGCCGTTCGCGCGCACATCTTCGCCACCTGGCGCGAGGTGGCGCGGCGCTACGGCTTCCAGGAGTACGACGGGCCCCCGCTGGAGCCGCTCGAGCTGTACATCGAGAAGAGCGGGCCCGAGATCGTGCAGCAGCTCTACAACTTCAAGGACAAAGGCGACCGCGAGGTGGCGCTGCGCCCGGAGATGACGCCCACGCTGGCGCGGATGGCCGGCGCGCGCGCGGGCGGGCTGCGCAAGCCGATCAAGTGGTTCACCATCCCCCAGCTCTTCCGCTACGAGCGGCAGCAGCGCGGGCGCCTGCGCGAGCACTTCCAGCTGAACCTGGACATCCTGGGCGAAGAAGACGTCTCCGCCGACGCCGAGCTGCTGGCGGCGGCCATCGACATGCTGCGCGCCTTCGGCCTCACGTCGCAGGACTTCGTCGCGCGCGTCTCAGACCGGCGGCTGCTGCGCGCGCTGCTGCTACACGCCGGTATCCCCGAGGACCAGCTGGTGCTCGTCTACAACATCGTCGACAAGCTGGAGCGGGAGACGCGCGAGGGGATGATCAAGCGCCTCACCGGCGAGGCCGGCGTCACCGCCGAGGTCGCCGAGGCAGTGCTCGCCATCTTCCAGCACCGCGACTTCGACGCGGTGAGCGCGGCGTACGGGCAGACCGAGGGCGTGGCGCCCGAGATCGAGCGGATGGCCGGCTATTTCGGGCAGCTCAGGGCGATGGGGCTGGGCGATTTCGTGCGCTTCGACCTGTCGATCGTGCGCGGGCTGGCGTACTACACGGGGATCGTGTTCGAGCTGTTCGACGCGCGCGGCGAGCTGCGCGCCATCTGCGGCGGCGGGCGGTACGACAACCTGCTGAAGACCATCGGCGGGGTGGACATGCCCGCGCTGGGGTTCGGGATGGGCGACGTGGTGCTGCGCGAGCTGCTGCAGGACCGCGGCCTCCTTCCATCGACCGCGCACTCGGTCGACTACTATCTCGTCTCCGTCACCCCCGGGCAGCGTGACGCGCTCCTGTCGCTGGCGCACGGGCTGCGCGACGCGGGGTGGTCGGTGGAGTACGCGCTGAAGCACCAGGGCGTGAACAAGCAGTTCAAGAACGCCTCGGCCGTGGGCGCGCGCCGGGTGGTCACGCTGGGGCCGGACGAGGTCGCGCAGGGCGTCGCCGCGGTGAAGGACTTCGCCAGCGGCGAGGAGCGGCGGGTGCGGATCGAGGAGCTGCTCGCGGAGCGGCCGTAGGCGCCGCCGGAAGACTCTTTGACGGGGGAGGATGCGTGGCGGCTACCCGCATTTCCGGCGTCGCCATCCCGGACAGCCAGCTGGCATGCGAGGTAACGCAGCTCGTTCGCGACACCGAGAGCGAGCTGCTGTTCCACCATTCCACCCGGGTCTACTTCTGGGCCGCCCTGGCCGGCGAGCGGAAGGGGCTGGGCTTCGATCCGGAGCTGCTCTACACCGCGGCCATGTTCCACGACATCGGGCTGACCGAACGCTACCGCGCAAGCCAGCTCCGGTTCGAGGTCGACGGGGCGAATGCCGCGCGCGACTTCCTGCGCGGCCACCGCATCCCCGAAAGCGACGTCGAGAAGGTCTGGGCCGCCGTCGCGCTCCACACCACGCCGGGCATTCCGGAGTTCATGCATCCGGAGATCGCCCTGCTGCAGGCGGGAGCCGGGATGGACGTGGTGGGCCGCGGCTACGAGCAGTTCACGGACGAGCAGCGAGCCGCGGTGACCACGGCCTATTCGCATGGCGCCGGCTTCGGACATGCGATGATCGAAGCCTTCTACGATGGACTGAAGCATCGGCCCGACAGCACCTACGGCACCTTCAACGACGACATCCTCGCGTGCGTGGATCCGGATTTTCGGCGCAAGGACTTCTGCGCCATGATCCTGGGCTCGCCCTGGGCGCGGGGAGCCGGACACTGAGCCACCGTCCGGCCGGGCTCGCGATCCCCATCACCCCTCCCCGGCCGTGCGCGGGGCGGGGTGATTTGCGTGGAGGCCCGGGGTTCGCAAAGATGCGGGCAGACGAAGGCGGACCTCCCGATCTCCCGGTATGACGACGACCGCCGGCTCCACCCCCATCCACTACCTGACCGCCGGCGAGACCGCGGCGCGCATCCGCGAGGGCTCGCTGACCTCCGTGGAGGCGGTGCGCGCGTGCGTGGAGCGCATCCGCGCGCTGAACCCGCGGCTGAACGCGGTGGTGGACCTGCACGACGCCGAGGCGCTGGTGCGCGCGCAAGCGGCCGACGCGGCGCTCGCGCGCGGCGAGGACTGGGGCCCGCTGCACGGCGTGCCCGTGACCGTGAAGGACGTGTACGACGTAGCGGGGATGCGCATCACCTTCGGGTGGCCGCCCATGCGCCGCAACGTGCCGCGCGCCGACGCCTTCGCCGTGGAGCGCATCCGCGGCGCGGGAGCGGTGGTGCTCGGCATCACCAACGCGCCGCTGGGCTCGTACGATTGGCAGTGCTGGAACCCGCTGCACGGCCGCACCAACAACCCGTGGGACGCGCGCCGCACGCCCGGCGGCAGCAGCGGCGGGAGCTGCGCGGCCATCGCCGCGGGGTTCAGCGCGCTGGAGCTGGGGAGCGACGCGGCGGGCTCCATCCGCGTGCCCACGCACTTCTGCGGGGTGATGGGGATGAAGCCCACCGAGACGCGCGTCTCCGGGCGCGGGCACGGCCGCTTTCCCGGCATCCCCTACTCGCTGCGCCACATCTGCACCTACGGCCCCATCGCCCGCTCGGTCGACGACCTGGAGATGGCGATGCGTCTTCTCGTGGCCCCCGACCCCGCCTTCCCCGACGCGCCGCCGGTGCCGTTCCGGCCCGCGCCGCCGCGCGATGCGGCCACGCTCCGCATCGCGTGGACGGACGCGTTCGGCGGCTATCCCGTGTCCGCGGCGACCTCGGCGGCGCTGCGCGGCGTGGCGGCGAAGCTGGAGGCGGCGGGAGCGGCGGTGGAGCGGCGCGCGCCCGAGGCCATCGACGGCGACGACGCGCTGCGGACGTGGGGCGAGATCAACGGCTTCGAGACGGGCGTGGCGCTCCCCGCATACGCCTCTGTGCCGATGCGCTTCGGGGCGGCGGTGCAGTTCGGGCGGGGGCCGTTTTCGCAGGGGCTGCGAAAGGGATTCGCCTTCAACGCGAAGCGCTACTTCTTCGCGCTGGACCGGCGCGACCGCCACTGCGGTGCCTTCGAGGCGTTCATGGGCGGGTGGGATGCGTGGCTGTGCCCGGTGGCCGCCGTCTCCGCCATCACCCACCGCCGCACCGGCGCCGCCGTGGAGGTGGACGGGCGGAAGACGTCGTACTCGCTCGCCCTGGGCGCGTGGGCGTCGATGGTGGCGATGCTCGGCGCGCCCGCCGTGGTCCTCCCCGCCGGCCGCTCCGACGAGGGCCTCCCCATCGGCATCCAGGTCGTAGGCCGCCGCTGGGACGACGCCGGCGTCCTCGCCGTCGCCAGGGTCATCGAGCACCTCACCGGCGGCTTCCACCCCCCGCCAGCCCTCGACCAGCACTGAAGCCGGGACCATCGCAGGGATGATGAGGCGCGAGTCCGCGAAGGCGGACTTTGTGCAGTTGTTGCCGCGAATTCATTCGCCCGGGGCGGCTCCCGAGCCCCGATGCCGAGGATGCGAGAAGATGCCGATCGCCGCGCTGTACGACATCCACGGCAACCTCCCGGCGCTGGAGGCGGTGCTCGGGGAGATTCGCCGCGAGGGCGTGGACCGCATCGTCGTGGGCGGCGACGTCCTTCCCGGCCCGATGCCGCGCGAGGCGATGGAGATGCTGATGGATCTCGATCTCCCCGTCGACTTCATCCGCGGCAACGGCGACCGCGCGGTGCTGGAAGAGATGACGGGGATCGATCCCACCCTCCCCGCATCCGTCCGCGAAGTCGTGCGATGGACCGCCGCGCAGCTCGATCCGCATCACGCGCGGACGATTGCCGCGTGGCCGGAGACGCTCAGCATCCCCATCGCCCCGCTCGGCGACGTCTTCTTCTGCCACGCCACGCCGCGCGACGACACCGGCATCTTCACCCGCCTTACTCCCGAAGACCGCCTCCTCCCGCTCTTCGAGCCGCTCGGCATGCCGCTGGTGATCTGCGGCCACACGCACATGCAGTTCGACCGGACGATCGGCCGCACGCGCGTGGTGAACGCTGGCAGCGTGGGAATGCCGTTCGGCGATCCGGGCGCGTACTGGCTCCTGCTTGGGCCCGACGTCCAGCTCCGTCGCACGGAATACGACCTCCGCGCCACCGCCGGGCGCATCCGCGCGACCGCCTACCCGCAGGCCGAGGATTTCGCGGCAAACAACGTCCTTCATCCCCCATCCGAAGCCGCGATGCTGGAGGCGTTCGCGCGGGCGGAGGTGAGGTAGAAGATCGGCATCTCACGGAGGGCACGGAGGGCACGGAGGGCACGGAGGGCACGGAGAAAAGCGGGAGCCGCTGATCGACACTCCCGCTTCGGCCCGGCTCTCACTGCCCCCGGCGGCTGAAGCCGCGGCGCCGCGAATTCATTCGCCCGTCCCACCGCGGCGCCACTCTCGCACTCCCGCACTCCCGCACTCCCGCACTCCCGCACTCCCGCACTCCCGCACTCCCGCACTCGTCTGGTACGATTCGCGCGGGCTCCCTATCTTCCGACCCCTCGCAACCGAGATCCGCCAGACCCGGGCAGAACGTGGCCACGCGCATCCCCGACATCTCCGCCGCGGCGACCTTGGACGCCGCCGCACCGTTCCAGCGCCAGAACGACGTGCTGCACTGCGAGGACGTGCCGCTTCCCGAGCTGGTGGCGCGCTGGGGCACGCCGCTGTACGTGTACAGCCGCGGCGCCGTCCGCCGGCGCTACCACGAGCTGGACGAGGCGCTGTCGCCGGTGCCGCACCTGATCGCGTACAGCGTGAAGGCCAACCCCAACCTGGCGCTGCTGCGCACGCTGGCCGAGATGGGCGCCGGCGCCGACGTGGTCTCGGGCGGCGAGCTGCGGCGCGCGCGGATGGCGGGGATCCCCGGCGAGCGCATCGTGTTCAGCGGCGTGGGAAAGACCATCAACGAGCTGGCGCTGGGGCTGAACGAGGAGATCTACGCCTTCAACGTGGAGAGCGAGGGCGAGCTCTGCGCGCTTTCGGATCTGGCCTGCGCGATGGGGAAGAAGGCGCCGGTGGCCATCCGCATCAACCCCGACATCGACAGCCCCACCCCGCACCACTACACCCGCACCGGCCACGCCGCCACCAAGTTCGGCATCGCCGCGGCGCGGGCGCGCGACCTGTACTCCATCGCCGCGCGGCTGCAGGGGATCCGCGTGCTGGGCATCGACGTGCACATCGGCTCGCAGATCCTGGACGTGGCGCCGTTCGGGCTGGCGCTGGACGCCATCCTGGAGCTGGTGCACAAGCTGAAGCAGGAAGACATCCCCCTGGAGTTCCTGGACCTGGGCGGCGGGCTGGGGATCTCCTACCAGGGCGAGCCCGCGGCCACCGCGCAGGCCTTCGCCGACGCCGTCGTCCCGCTCGTGGCCGAAACGGGACTGCGGCTGGTCGTCGAGCCCGGGCGCTACATCGTGGGCGAGGCGGGGGTGCTGCTGACGCGGGTGATCTACGTGAAGGAAGGCGGGGGAAAGCGCTTCGTGATCACCGACGCGGGGATGAACGACCTGATCCGGCCCAGCCACTACAGCGGCTGGCACGCGGTGGAGCCGGTGGAGAGCCACGACCGCCCGCTTGGCACGGTCGACATCGTGGGCCCCATCTGCGAGACGGGCGACTTCCTGGCGCTGGACCGCGAGATCGAGATCCCCAAGCCCGGCGAGCTGCTGGCCATCCACACGGTGGGCGCGTACGGCTTCAGCATGAGCAGCCAGTACAACCAGCGCCCGCGCCCCGCCGAGGTCCTGGTCGACGGCGAGACCGCCACCCTCGTCCGCCGCCGCGAGACCTTCGAGGACCTCGTGGCGGCCGAAGTAGGGCTGTGATCTTACGCGGAGACGCGGAGCCGCGGAGGTGCTCGCCCGCGTCTCCGCGCCTCCGCGTGAGGCCCGGCGATGACGGGGCCGCGGCGGGAACCATGGGCGCCCAATGAGTGTGTAAACGACTGACGGCCCGAGGGGGTTGATGGGCAGGCGGGGGAGGGCGCCGGTGGAGGTCCGAGGTTCTTGGCCCGCCACTTGTATGCAGTGTAAACCCGGTGCAACCCACCTTGCACGCGCCTGCCGGACGGCGGGCGCGCTTTCACGTTCCTGATCCGGATGACGGGACAGATGAAGATTCTCTCGCGTGCGCCGCTGCTCGCGCTGGCCGCCGCCGTGCTGGGCGCGGGCGGAGCCGCGGCGCAGTCGCACGGCAGCGTGCAGGACACCTCGCTCTTCGCGCCGATGGGGCTGTGGCCCAGCCCCAACGAGATCCGTACGGGCTCGGGCGCGCCCGGCCCCGACTACTGGCAGAACCGCGCCGACTACACCATCCGCGCGACGCTCGACACGGCGGCCAAGACCGTCCGCGGCGAGATGCGGCTGCGCTACACCAACCGCTCGCGCGACACGCTGCACTTCGTGTGGTTCCAGACCGAGCAGAACGCGTTCAAGAGCAACTCGCTGAACTCGTACTACTTCCCCGCCGGCTCGCGCTTCGGCGCCCGCGGCTTCGAGGGCGGCGACGTCATCGAGCGCTTCAACCAGGTCGTCGGCGCGCGCAGCGTCCCGCTCCGCCAGCGCGGGCAGGAGACGATGACCAAGGTGGACCTGGCCGAGCCGCTGGCGCCCGGGCAGAGCACCACCTTCGACGTGGCCTGGCACTTCGCCGTCCCCGAGCACGGCGCCGACCGCATGGGGCGCGACGGGCCGCTGTACGAGATCGCGCAGTGGTACCCGCGCGTGGCGGTGTACGACGACGTGCGCGGCTGGAACACCGAGCCGTACCTGGGCCAGGGCGAGTTCTACCTGGAGTACGGCAACTACGACCTGTATCTCACCGTCCCGGCCGGCTACATCGTGGCGGGCACCGGGCTGGTGCAGAACCAGGCCGAGGTGATGACGCCCGCGCAGATCTCGCGGCTGGCGCAGGCGCGCACCAGCGCCACGCCGGTGCACATCGTCACGCTCGACGAGCTGCGCAGCGGCGCCGCCCGCCCGCGGCGCACGGGCACGCTCACCTGGCACTTCCACGCCGACAGCGTGCGCGACGCGGTGTGGGCCGCCAGCCCCGACTACCTGTGGGACGCCAGCGGCTGGAACGGCAAGCTGGCCATGGCCTACTACCGGCCCACGGCGGTCGATCCCTGGCGCGACGCCGCCGACCAGTCGCGCATGTCGATCATGGAGTACTCGGAGCGCTGGTTCCCGTACCCGTGGCCACAGATCAGCGCGGTCGAGGGGCCCATCAGCGGGATGGAGTACCCGATGGTGGCCATGGAGGCGCACAGCGACGACGTGTACGACCTGTACAACGTGGTCACGCACGAGATCGGGCACATGTGGTTCCCGATGATCGTGGGCTCCAACGAGCGCGTGCACATGTGGCAGGACGAGGGCTTCAACACCTTCATCAACACCTTCAGCGAGGCGCGCCGCTACCCCGACAAGGGGAACCAGATGCAGCGGGCCCTGCAGGAGCGGCAGCTGGTGGAGCGGCTGATGCAGCAGGGGGTGGACTTCACCATCGAGACGCCGCCGGACCGCATCCAGCCCACGCAGCTGGGCGTGGCGGCGTACTACAAGCCGTCGGTGGGGCTGCAGCTGCTGCGGCAGGAGATCATGGGCCCCGAGGCGTTCGACGACGCCTTCCGCACCTACGTCCGCCGCTGGGCCTTCCGCCACCCCACGCCGGCCGACTTCTTCCGCACGATGGAAGACGTGGGCGGACGGCGGCTGGACTGGTTCTGGCGCGAGTGGTTCCTCGAGAACGCGCGCTTCGACCAGGCGGTGGACTCGGTGGTGGTCGACAACCGCGGCAATGCGCAGAACGTGACCGTGGCGTTCGGCAACCGCGAGCGCGGCGTGCTGCCCATCCGCGCGCGCTTCACCTTCAGCGACGGCAGCACGCAGGAGTTCGCGTACCCGGCCGAGGTGTGGGCCATCAACCAGCGGCGCTACATCCGCGAGTACTCGTTCGCGGGCAAGCAGCTCACCCGCATCGAGCTGGACCCGGATCGCCGCCTGATCGACGTGAACCGCGGCAACAACGTCTGGACCCCGCGCGGCAGCTGACCTGAAAAGCGTTTTCGGCAGATGAAGATCGGGAGGGAGCCGCAGATCATGGCTCCCTCCCGATCTCTTGCCGGTTGATGAATCGCCCCAACGAGAGACGTCATCCTGAGGCCGGTCACACCGCAAGCGATGTCCGCGCAGTAATTTGCAGGCCGAAGGATCCATACTCCGCCAGCACGTGAATCGGCAAGCCGCGCCGAAACGCGGCAGGCATCCTCGTCACTCGTGCGCGTTCCCCGGCTGACGTGCAGGAGAGGGTATGGATCCTTCGGCCTGCAACGTTCTGCGCCGGAACCGATTGCGGCGTGGCCGGCCTCAGGATGACGTCGGGGGGTGGGGACGCGCGTCTCTTGCTCTACGGGTTGACGAACAGGGTTGCGTCTGCGGACGAACTGCATGACCTTTAACGCCGCAAATCCCACCAGTCCGTCTCACCAGAACTCAGGAGGCACCCCGTGAAGCTCTCCCCCGAGCAGCTGAAGGTGACGTCGTTCGAGACCGCTTCCCGCGCGGCCGCGTGGTCGCTCCCGACCACCGGGGGCGAGGACTGCTTCTCGCACATGGCCGGCTGCCCGCCGATCACCCGCACCGCGGCGGAGTGACCCCGATTCCCTCGCGAGCGCCGCGTCCGGCGGCCCGCTCCATCGCCCACCACCGCCACGGAGGAGCCACCGATGGCACGCCCGAGAATCGAAGACCTGCAGGTCTCGTCGTTCGAGACCTCCGTCGACACCGCCTCGACCGGCACCGTCATCGACACGCAGCAGATCGACTGCTGGTCGCCGCTGTGCATGGACACGCAGCAGCGCACCTGCCCCACCAAGGAGACCGTCGCCGCGGCCGGCTGAGCTCGCCGCGCGGGCGGATGCGACGAGGGGGAGGACGCCGCGCGCGTCCTCCCCCTCCTGCGTCAGGCGCGATCCGGCGCGCCCGCTACCAGGCGCCCTGCCGGTGCTCCACCACCAGTTGCGTGCGGGTGTAGCCGCCCGTCACGCGGCGGATAAGCTCCATCTCCTCGTCGAACAGCTCGCAATAGTACGCACGTCCGGCCCAGGGGTCGCACACCACCGTCCCCTCGTTCCACGTCCGGTAGTCGCGCAGGTTGCCGCCCACGCGGCCGATCACCACGAACGCGTGGTCGGGCCCGCCGAAGTCCTCCTGGATCCCGGAGATGGCGCCCCGGACGGTGTCCGGCGGGTCGTCGTCCGGCTGGCTGACGGCCATCAGCTCCAGCGGGCGCACGCCGCGGGTGGCCAGCATGTCGAAGGCCAGGTACGCCTTCTCCTCGCAGTTCCCGATGCGGTGCAGGCGGACCGCCGCGGCGATCGCCTTCACCTTCGCCTTCCCCTCCAGCGCCAGTGCCCCGCCCTCCCAGTAGGCGTCCATCAGCGCCTGGTTGCGGTCGCGCACCACGTCCTCGCCGTAGGTGGCGCGGTCCGCGGGGCGGTTGGTGGACGCGATGCCGAGTGCCTTGATCTGGCTGACGACCTGCCGTGCGATTGCAAGGGACATGGGGACCGGGAAGATGGAGATGGGGAGGATCGCGATGACACGGAAGGGCGACGCCTGCGCCGATTACCTGCCCGCGTGCAGGGCGGCGAGCGAGTGCCGAGCCGGGTGACGGCGCCGCGCTCGCACGTGGCTCAGCTCGCCCATCCGGATGCCATGTGCGGCAGTGCGACCACGGCGGCGAAGCGGACGATGCGCCCCGCGAGCCCGGCGAGGAGGAAGAACACGAAGTTCATCTCCACCGCCCCGGCGGCGATGGTGGTCACGTAGAAGGGCGGCAGGCCGACCACGGCGCTCACGGCGTAGAGCAGCTTTCCCGTCTTCGGCCGCGCCTCCATCTTCGCCTGCATGGCGGTGATGCCGCGCTGCACGCGCCCCTTCGGCAGCTTCACCACGCCGCGGCCGGCCAGGTACAGCAGCACCTTCCCCGCCATCGCCCCCAGCGAGCCGGCGATCACCAGCGGCACCCACATCGCCCGCGGCATCAGCGCCGAGGCGCCGATCAGGTAGATCTCCGTGTTCACGAACGGAAGCAGCGCCCCCGCACCGCAGATCGCGAACGAGGTCAGGCAGAGCAGGAGATAGGACACTTCGGCTCGCGGGGCGGGGAACGGATGGTGTAAGTGTGCCTCCAATCTACACTTCCGCGCCCGCATGGACAACCGGGACGCATCCCCGCGCGCCGCGTCCGTCCCCCTGCATCCGCTCGCCGGGCGGCGGCGGCCGCATCGGCCCGGCCCGCGGCGCGCGACGGTCTTCATCTTCCAGCCGCACATCCCGCCGATTCCCGCGTGGGCGGATCACGGAACGGACCGGATTCCGCGCGGTGGGGCGGAGGTATACCGATTGCATCAGGCCATCACGCTCACATGCACGCGCCGGACTCGCACTTTTCGTGCGGGAACGGAACCTTCATCATGGGAGGACGGATGAGCCGTTCGCTGAGCTACCTCCGCCAGGGAGCGCTGGCGGCCGCGCTGCTGGGCTCGCTGGGCTTCGGCGCCGCGCAGGCGTTCGGGAGCACGGCGCCGCCCGCGGGCGCGGCCCTGCGCACCTGCCCGGACCGGGGATTCGACTACGCCTACGCTTCGTGCGCCATCGGCTGCCCCGGCAGCCAGGGCTACTGCGCGGAAGGCGGCATCTGCCGCTGCGGCCAGATCCCCTGATCGCGGAAGCTGCATGAAAACCGGCCCGCGCTCGATACGAGCGCGGGCCGGTCTTCTCGTCTCCATTCCCTGCCCCTGCCCGATCTGACCAGCCCACGGGCCTCCCCGCGTTCTGGCGGTCCAGCCACTCCTTCAGCGGCGCGAAGTACTCCAGCATGGCGGTGCCGTCCATCTTCCGCTCGTCCGTCATCGCGAAGAGCGTTTCCTGCCACGGCTTGCTCTGCCCCGCCTCCAGCATCCGGTTGAAGCGGCGCCCGGACGCAGGACGGCGCGCTCACCCGGGCGCGGGCCGTCGTCCATCTTTCCCCTTCACCCCCGGATCCGGACCCCGTCACGCCTCCGCGGGATCGAGCGGCACGGGCGGCAGCACCTCGCGCTCCCACGCGGCCAGCCGCTCCTTCAGGTCCCCGAACACCGCGGGCTGGGCGAGCTTCAGGTCCGTCTTCTCCCCCGGATCGGTGGCGAGGTCGTACAGGAACTCCCCGTCGTCCTTTTGCAGGTACTTCCAGTCGCCGCTGCGCACCGCCTTCTGCCTGCGGCGCTGCGAGATGCGCCAGACCAGCTCGCGGCGGACGCCTCCGCGCGCGCCGGTGAGCGCCGGCGTCAGGTCGATGCCGTCGGGCGGCGCGGCGGCCGGGGCGCGCGTGCCCGCCAGCGCCAGGAAGGTGGCGGTCAGGTCCATCGTCACCGCCACCTGGCCGGTGCGGCTCCCGGCGGGGATCACGCCGGGCCAGCGCGCCATGGCCGCCACGCGGATGCCGCCCTCGTTCAGCGTCATCTTCCCCGCGCTGAACGGCCCCATGTGCGAGAAGCGCTCGCCCCCGTTGTCGCTGGTGAAGATCACCAGCGTGTCGCGCTCCATCCCCGCGCGGTGCAGCGCCTCCAGCACCCGCCCCACGCCCGTGTCCATGCTCTCCACCATCCGCCCGTACGTCGCCGGCGAGCCGCCGGAGCTGAACGAGGCGGAGTCGGGGTACGGCGGGTCGCCGGGCCCCTGCCACGGCCAGTGCGGCGCGTTGTACTGGAGGTTCAGGAAGAGCGGCCGCGACCGCCGGCGCCGGAGGATGCGGACCGCGCGCTCGGTGAACAGGTCGGTGAGGTACCCCGGCGTGCGGACGGTGCGCGTGCCGTCCTGGAACAGGCTGCGGCGGAGCTCCACGTCCACGTGGCTGGCGTAGTCGGCGCCGGCGCCCAGGAAGCCGTAGAACTCGTCCCACCCGTGCCGCAGCGGGTGGAAGCGCGGAAAGGTGCCCAGGTGCCACTTGCCCACGAGCGCCGTCTCGTACCCCGCCGCCTTCATCAGCAGCCCCAGCGTGGGCGGGTCCGTCTCCACGCCCACGTTCTGCCGGGTCAGCGGCTCGTACAGCCCGGCCGTCGTGCGCGCGGGGTAGCGCCCGGTGATGAGCGCCACGCGCGTGGGCGTGCACACCGGCGCCGCCGTGTACATCTGCGTGAGCTCCACGCCCGAGCGCGCGATCTGGTCGATCACCGGCGTGCGGTAGTCCGTCCGCCCCGTGATCCCCAAGTCGCCGTACCCCAGGTCGTCGGACATGATCAGCAGGATGTTGGGCCGCGCGCGCCGCGCCAGCCGCATCGCGCCGGAGCCGAGGGAGGGCGCCAGGGCGATGGCCGCGGCGGCGCCGGCGAGGTCCAGGATGAAGCGCCTGCGATCCATCGGGAGGGCCTCCGGGGGATGTCGATGGGGTGGGGTGGGTGGGATGCATCAGTGTAAGCACGGCGGCGGGCATCTCCAACCACGATCATCCCAATCGATCTCCGCCGATCCTCCATCTCTCACAGAGGCCACAGAGAACGTGGAGGAAACGCCCACACGCTCCGTGACCTCCGCGTCCTCTGTGAGAGGCTCCTTTTCCAATGAGAAGGCCGCCCCACCGATCGGCGGAAGCGGCCTTCGTCTCATCCTTCGCCGCGGCGGGTCACCAGCCCACGGGCTTCCCGGCGTTCTGGCGGTCCAGCCACTCCTTCAGCGGCGCGAAGTACTCCAGCATGGCGGTGCCGTCCATCTTCCGCTCGCCCGTCATCGCGAAGAGCGTTTCCTGCCACGGCTTGCTCTGCCCCGCCTCCAGCATCCGGTTGAACCTGCGGCCGGCCGCCTCGCTCCCGAAGAACGAGCAGCGGTACAGCGGCCCCGTGTACCCCGACTCGCGGCAGAGCGCGCGGTAGAACTGGAACTGGAGCACGCGCGCCAGGAAGTAGCGCATGTACGGCGTGTTGGCGGGGATGTGGTACTTGGCGCCCGGATCGAAGTCCGCCTCGGTGCGCGGCATGGGCGCGGCCACGCCCTGGTAGCGGTTGCGCAGCTGCCACCACGCGGCGTTGTAGCTGGCCGGCGTGATCTGCCCGCTGAACACGCCCCAGCGCCACTTGTCCACCATCAGCCCGAACGGCAGGAACGCCACCTTGTCCAGCGCCTGCCGCAGCAGCAGCGCGGTGTCGGCGGCCGGCGGCGGGATCTCGCCCAGCAGCCCCACCTGCTTCAGGTAGCCGGGGGTGATGGAGAGCGCGATCGCGTCGCCGATGGCCTCGTGGAAGCCGTCGTTGGCGCCGCCCCGGAACATGAACGGCTGGTTGCGATACGCGCGCTGGTAGATGTTGTGCCCCATCTCGTGGTGGATGGTCACGAAATCCTCGGCCGTGGGCTCCAGGCACGCCTTGATGCGCACGTCCTCCTGGTCGTCGATGTCCCACGCGCTGGCGTGGCACACCACGTCGCGGTCGCGCGGCCTGGTCAGCATCGACCGCTCCCAGAAGGTCTGCGGCAGCGGCTGGAAGCCCAGCGAGGTGAAGAAGCGCTCCGCGTACTTCGCCATCCCCGGCGAGTCCACGTTGCGGGCCTTCAGCAGCTCGGTCAGGTCGTACCCCGGCCCGGCGGCCACCTTCGGGGCCACGATGGGATAGATGTTCCCCCACTCCTGCGCCCACATGTTCCCCAGCAGGTGCGCGGGGATCATCCCGTTGGGCGGCACCACCTGCGCGCCGTACTGCTCCACCAGCCGCTGGCGGACGTAGGCGTGCAGCGACACGTACAGCGGCCGCACCTGCTCCCACAGCCGGTCGGTCTCGGCGCTGAACGAGTCGGCCGGCATGTCGTAGCGGCCGCGCCACATGGCCCCCGCGTCGCTGTAGCCCAGCTCGCGCGCGCCCTTGTTGGACAGCTCCACGAAGCGGGCGTAGCGCTGGCGCATGGGCGCGCCCACGCGGTGCCACCCCTGCCAGGCGTCCAGCAGCTCGGCGGGGTCGTGGCTGGTGGCGAGCACGCGCGAGAGCGCGTTGATGTCCATGCACTGCCCGGGCTGCCTGCAGTACGTGCCGCGGCCGTAGTCGCCCTCCATGCTGGCGCGGATGCGGGAGAGCTCCTCGGCCTCGGCGGCGTTCCCCGGCGGCGGCGCCGAGAGCGACAGGCGCAGCAGGTCGAACTTGCGCCGCAGATCGGCGGGAAGACGAAGATTGTCGAAGCGGCGCGCGGCCAGCGCCCGGCGCTGGACCGCCACGGCCAGCTCGTTCTGCGCCCGCGCCGACAATTCCTCGGTGTCGCGGGTGATGTAGGTCGCCGCGACCCATTCCGCCTGGTTGTCGCGCAGGCTCAGCTCGGCCAGCTCGCGCTCCGTCTCCGCCATGAACGCGGCGGCCGACTGCGGCGTCGCGGCGGCGGCCGAAGCCGTCGTCCGCGCCTGGGCCCCGGCGAGCGCCGGCACCAGCGCCGCGAGCGCGACCGCCGACGCGAGGGTGCGCGCACGCATGAAGTTCACCCGGTTCATCGAAATCCCCGCTTCGTCGAGTTGGCGATGAGGTTGGAAGTGGATGAGGATAAGCACCTTACCCCTTCCCGACAAGCACCGGTCCCGCCAAGCGGATGCAGGAAAGAAGGATCACACGGAGGAAACGGAGGGAACGGAGGAAGTGATGCAGTCCTCCGTTGCCTCCGTTCCCTCCGTGTTAGCCATGCGGTCTTCCTGCAGGGGGATGATCGATGGGGAGGATGCGATCCGGGAATGCCGCGAGAGGAGCGTGCGAGCGCTGTGAATCTCCGTGAAACCTCCGGGGATGTTTCCCCGTACACCTCGGCATCCCCCCGGGCCGCGTTTGCCGCCCGCCCACTCCCCCGGAGGTGTCCCCATGAAACGTCGTACCGATTCCCACGCGCGCCGCGCCGGATGGACCTGGCTCGCCGCGCTCGCGCTTTCCCTTTTCTCCGCCGCCGCGCCGCTGGCCGCGCAGCAGCAGCCCGCCGCGCGCCCGCCCGCGGGGCAGCCGCCCGCCGCCGGCCCCGGCGAGATCCGCGGCTCCGTGGTCGACGGGCAGAGCAACGCCCCCATCCCCGCCGCCTCCGTCGCCGTCTACGCCGACTCGGTGCTGGTCGCCGGCGCCCTCGCGCGGCCGGACGGCAGCTTCCGCATCCAGGGGCTGCGGCCGGGCACGTACGTGATGAAGGTGACGATGATGGGGTACGAGACGCGCACCTCGGCGCGCATCTCCATCACCCCGGCGGCGGCGCGGGTGAACACCGGGCCCATCCGCCTGTCGCGCGGCGCCGTGGCCCTGCAGGGGATCACCGCCACCGCCGACCGCCAGGCCGCCACCATCGCCCCCGACCGCAACACCTACCAGAGCCGCCAGGTGGCGCCCGCGGCCACCACCGCCAGCGAGGTGCTCGAGGCCGTTCCCTCGGTGCAGGTGGACGCCGACGGCCGGGTGAGCCTGCGCGGCAACGAAAACGTGGTGGTGCAGATCAACGGCCGCCCGTCGCCGCTGCGCGGCACGCAGCTGGCCGGCTACCTGAAGCAGCTTCCGGCCAACACGCTGGACCGCGTGGAGGTCATCCCCAACCCGTCGGCCCGGCAGGACCCCGAGGGGATGGCGGGGATCATCAACATCGTCCTCAAGCAGAACGTGGACCTGGGCCTGAGCGGCGGCCTCACCCTGGCCGCATCGACCGCGGACCGCTACACCGCGTCGGGGAACCTGGGGTACCAGCAGGGCCCGGCCACCTTCTTCGCCAGCTACGGCTTCAACAGCGACGACCGCTCGGTCACCGGCCTGAACGACCGCACGCGGCTGGCGGCCGGGTCGCCGCTGCACTTCACCAACCAGGACATCTCGGGATCCAACAACAACCACGGCCACAACTTCAACGGCACCATGGACTACCGGGTGGGCGAGCGCGACGTGCTCTCCACCGGCCTGCTGCTGAACCTGCGCGGCGGCACCGACGCCACCATCAGCGACTACAGCGAGCTGGACGCCGCGCAGCTGCTGCTGGACCGCTACCAGCGCGTGCGCGACTCGCGGTCGGACGGGAACGTGCTGGACTACACGCTGGGCTTCAAGCGCACGCTGCAGCCGCAGCGCCACGAGCTTTCCGGCGAGGTGCGGGTGAACCGCAGCACCCAGCTGGACCGCACCGACCTGTGGCGCCAGCCGGTGGGCGCGGGCTCGGTGGTGGACGCGGAGATCGACCGCACCGACGAGCGCACCGTGCAGGTGACCGGGCAGGTGGACTACACGCGCGGGCTGGGCGCCCGCACGAAGCTGGAGACGGGGTACAAGGGATACGTGCGCTGGCTGGACCGCGACTTCGGCGTGCAGCGCGACTCGCTGGGCACCGGCACCTTCACGCGCAGCGACCTGAGCAACGCGCTGCAGCTGGACGAGCAGGTGAACGCCGTCTACGGCGTGCTGAGCGGGGGCGTGGGCCGCTTCGAGCTGCAGGGCGGGCTGCGGGCCGAGTACGCGGGCCGCACCTTCTCGCTGGCCAACTCGGGCGAGGAGTTCCCGCACAACTACTGGAGCGTGTTCCCCAGCGCCCTGGCCAGCTACAAGCTGGGGGAGCAGGACCAGCTGAAGGTGAGCTACTCGCGGCGCATCCGCCGGCCGGGAAGCCAGGAGCTGAACCCGTTCCCGGTGTTCTTCGACCTGCAGAACGTCTTCCTGGGCAACCCGGAGCTGAACCCCGAGTACACCGACGCGGTGGAGCTGGGCTACCAGCACTCGGCGCGGTGGGGCTCGCTGCAGGTGTCGCCCTTCTACCGCCGCACGTCGGACGTCATCCGCTTCATCATCAACACGGCGGACAGCGTGGCGGGGCGCGAGGTGACTTCGGTGAGCTTCGAGAACCTGGACACCGGCACCAGCTGGGGCGCCGACCTGAACGGCTCGCTGCGGGTGGGGCAGGCGTTCAGCGGGTTCGGCGGGTTCAACGTGTTCAAGATGGTGACGGAGGGCACGGGCGGCGAGTCCAGCCTGTCGTCGCAGGCGGTCACCTGGTCGGCGCGGGTGAACGGCACCTTCAACCTCACCCCGCGCACCTCGTTCACGGCGGCCTACTTCTACCGCGCGCCCATGAACATCGAGCGGGGGAGATTCGACGCCTTCGGGTTCGCCAACTTCTCCATGCGCCAGAAGGTGTACGGCGAAAAGGCGAGCGTGACGGTGCGCGTGTCGGACCCGTTCAACCAGCAGCGCTTCCGCGTCCGCGCGGGCGACGACAACGTGATCCAGCTCACCGAGCGTGCGCAGACGTCGCGCGCGGTGCACGTGGCCTTCCAGTACAACTTCGGCCGCCCGCCGCGCCTGCGCCAGCGCCCTCAGGAGCAGCAGCCCCAGCCCAGCTCGCCTTTCGGCGGGTGATGGGTTGGAGATGGTGATAGAAACGCGAAGGGCCCCTCCAGCGAGGGGCCCTTCTTACTCGTCCAGTCCAGGCGAAAGAAAGGTCATGGACTGCACGAACCAGTCAAACTCCCCAATTTCGGAGATTCTAGGCTCCGACCGTACCAGGCTCAACCTGATCGGCTGCAGGAATGCTCCTGAAGAAGGCAAGGTGCACAAGCCAGCCAAGGACACAGCCTAGGAAGGTTGAATAAAGAAATGAGTTTGCACGACGAATCAAGAAAACGTGAGCGAGAGAATACACCGAGAAAAACGCGATCAACAGCATGAAGAAGGCGACAGCGCGCTGTGGAAGTCTGATATCTTCGAGTATCCATAGCGCAAGCGCTGCAAGAAATGCAAATAGTGAGACCACCACCCACCTGACATGCACGGTCAGAAGCACGATCGGTCGAAGGTCGACGTCACCAGACAGGGTAGCGGGGAGGTCCGCAAAACTTGCCGAGGACGAATTCAGTACAAGAAGAGCGAGAACAAGCCCCGCCCACCACCCTGCGCCTTGAGGTACCTTGTACTCGTTATGGCTACACACAAAGGAAACCCCGAGAGCGAGGAGCACAGCGGCGAGGAAAACTCCGAATAGCACATAAAGGACCCAATGTGGTTGCGGCGTCACGTTTTTAACCTAGATAAACGGTGGATGGAGTGAAGATCTGTCACAAACGCGATTGTACATCCCGATCAGCAGTTTTACAACAATGTAGTGCGACGCGCTCGCGTGAACTCGCAATAGATTCCGCACCGCCTTCACACAACGCGGCTCAGTTCCTCGCGCACCACGCGCCGGAGCAGCTCTTCAAGCGAGTGCCGTTCGATGTGATCGCGGAGAGCGTCGTTGATCATCGTCTGGTAGTTGCCACCACCGGCCCTGTCGACCTGATCGCGGAACCACTCAAGGACCTCGTCGTCGAGGCGAATGGTGATGCGGGTTTTGCCCGGCGGCGTGGGATCGAGGGCGCCGCGCTTGCCACGACTGAAGTCGTATTCGTCTTTCATGGTCCGCTCAGGTAGTAGAACTGTGCCTCGGTACGCGTTGCCTTCCGCGCGGAAATCAGCCGGACGAGCTCGTCTCCACGCCACGTGAACACTACCACCAGCAGGCGGCCGGCCCCATCGTGCCCAATGATCATGTGCCGCTCTTCACGTGGATCGTCATCCGCGATCGTGATGGCGCCGTCGTCGGCGAACACGGCCGTTGCGGCCGAGAAACGGACTCCGTGTTTGGCGTGGTTGCTCTCCGCCTTGTTGGGGTCCCACTCGTAGCTCAGCATGGATTGTATGCACAATTGTACACCAGCGCAACCCTCCGGGACACCGAAGGAACAAATCGATCAAGAATGGACGATTCCGCCCCAAACGAGGACCGGCCCCACTTCTCGCGGGGCCGGTTCCGTTCGGCGTGAATCTATGTCCAATCGTAGCCTACATCGAGTTCATCTCCAACGCCTCTGCCAGCGCAGACGCCAGATTCTCGACCAGCTCTTCCCTAGTTGCACCCTGGCAGTTCACCCCGGAAAGCTCATCGATCCACCCGATCCACGTACCTTCGTGCTGCTGGATCGTTACCGTGTAGTCCGTCAGCGGCATATCGTTTCGTCGCCCAGAACCGTTATCATCGCCAATCGGCATCACGTGCGCCGAAGCTAACTGTGTTCACAATTGCCTGCAACGGGAACGCCGGCCGTGCGATTGTACACGGCCGACGTTCGACATCAGGATGCGCATCGGTGGCGCGATCGGCCCTACCTCGGGTTTCGCGCAGCAGCGCTCCGGGCGCATGTCCTCGATGAAGCTAGAGGGCCTTTCGCCTGGAAGCACCTCTGAGTTCTTCCTCGACCCGCTCGGCGAGGAAGATCTTCAGCAGCGACTGGTAGGGCACGTCGCGCTTGTTGGCCAGCAGCTTGATCTCCTCGATCATGTGCTCGGGGAGGCGAAGCGAGATGGTGCGCGTGGAAGGCCGCAGGTTGGCCAGAACGGTCCGGCGCGCCCGCGCCCAATCCACGTATTCCGTGGAATCGTGCTCGGCCCAGAAATCCTGCTCCTCGTCCTCGGACCCGAAGTCCGGAAGCTTCCTGCTCATCGCTCATCCACCTTGGGTTCAGCCTCGTCGTGCTTCTGGTATTCGCGGCGTTCCTTGCGGCTCAGTCGCGGACCGAGATCACGCGGATCAGGGTTTCGCGGAGCGTAAAGACGACAAAGAGCCGGCGGTCGGCATCGGACCTGCCGAGGGCGAAGAACCGGTCTTCCTCGCCCGAATGCTTCACGTCGTCCGCGACGATCAGCGGCTGATTGAAGAACACCTGCTCGCACTCGGCCTTACTGACCTGGTGACGAAGCCAGTTCTTCTCCGCATTCCCGGCATCCCATTGGAACCCGGTCGCAAGGCTCAGCCGCTCGTACGCATCCATGCGAAATGTATACGGGAGAAATATACGTGTTGGGCCACGTGAATAGAAGAGCCGGCCCCGCTCACACGCAAGGTCGGCTCCTCTTCCCTCGCAGGCATGGCCCGTTGGAAGCTACTTCGTCGCGCGCGGGGACCCGTACAGAATGGCCTTCTTCACCTCGCCGATGGCTTTGGTGATCTTGATCTCGCGGGGGCAGGCCTCGGTGCAGTTGAAGATGGTGCGGCAGCGCCAGACGCCCTCGCGGTCGTTCAGTCGCTCCAGCCGCTCGCCCGCCGCCTCGTCGCGGCTGTCGAAGATGAAGCGGTGCGCGTTCACGATGGCCGCCGGGCCCACGAAGTCCTCGTTGGCCCAGAAGCTGGGGCAGCTGGTGGTGCACGCCGCGCAGAGGATGCACTTCGTCGTATCGTCGAAGCGCTCGCGGTCCGCCACCGTCTGCAGGCGCTCGCGCTCGGGGGGGCGGGCGTCATTGATGAAGAACGGGAGCACGCTCCGGTACTGCGCGAAGAACGGCTCCATGTCCACCACCAGGTCCTTGATCACGCGGAAGCCCATCAGCGGCTCCACGGTCACGAAGTCGCCCACGTCGCGCACCAGCACCTTGCAGGCAAGGCGGTTCACGCCGTTGATGCGCATGGCGTCGGAGCCGCAGATCCCGTGGGCGCAGCTGCGCCGGTAGGTGAGCGACCCCTCCTGGTACCACTTCACCATGTTCAGCGCGTCGAGCACGCGGTCGGTGGGGTCCACCATCACCGCGTATTCGGCGTAGTACGGGACCTCGTCCGTCTCCGGGTTGTAGCGCAGGATCCGGAGCGTAAGCTTGCTGGCCATCAGTATACCCGCTCCTTGGGCTGGAACCTGGTGATGGTCACCGGCTTGTAGTCGATCGACAGGCTCCCGTCGGCCCCGCGGGTCACCAGCGTGTGCTTCAGCCAGTTCACGTCGTCGCGCTTGTCGTAGTCCTCGCGCATGTGCGCGCCTCGGCTCTCCGTGCGGTTGAGGGCGCTGAGCGTGGACACCTCGGCCAGGTCCAGCAGGTTGCGCAGCTCCCACGCCTCCAGCAGGTCGGTGTTGAAGGCGCGCCCCTGATCCATCACCCCCACGCGGCTAAAGCGGTCCTTCAGCTCGCGCACCTTGGCCAGCGCGTGCGTCATCCCCTCGCCGTTGCGCGAGATGCCCACGTCGTCCTGCATCACGTCCTGCAGCTCCTCGCGCAGCTTGGCGGCGGGCTCGCCCTGCTTGTTCCCCAGGATGGCGCCGAACATCTCCTCCACCCGCGCCGTGGGGTCGGACGGCAGCTCGGGCATGTCGGCGGTCTCGCAGAAGCGAGCCATCTCGATCCCCCCGCGCCGCCCGAACACCACCAGGTCCAGCAGCGAGTTGGTGCCCAGCCGGTTGGCGCCGTGCACGGAGACGCAGGCGCACTCGCCCGCGGCGAAGAGGCCGGGGAGCACGGTGTTGTTCGAGTCGATGACCGCGCGGCACCACACGTCGGTGGGGATCCCGCCCATGCCGTAGTGCGCGGTCGGCTGGATGGGCATCGGCTCCTTCACCGGATCGACACCGAGATACGTGCGGCAGAAGTCGGCGATGTCGGGAAGCTTGTTCTCGATGACGTCGGCGCCCAGGTGCGTGGCGTCGAGGTACACGTACTTCTTCCCCCCGATCCCCCGCCCCTCGCGGATCTCCTTGTGGATCGCGCGGGCGACGACGTCTCTGGACGCGAGGTCCTTCATGGTGGGCGCGTAGCGCTCCATGAAGCGCTCGCCGTGGTCGTTGCGCAGCACTCCGCCCTCGCCGCGCACGCCCTCGGTGATCAGGATCCCCAGGCGGTAGATGCCGGTGGGGTGGAACTGGTAGAACTCCATGTCCTCCAGCGGCACCCCGGCGCGCAGCGCCACGGCGACCCCGTCGCCCGTGTTGGCGTGCGCGTTGGAGGTGATGGACCAGATGCGCCCGAACCCGCCGGTGGCGAACTCGACCGCCTTGGCGCGGAAGACGTGCAGGTCGCCGGTGTGCACGTGCCAGGCGACCACGCCGGCGCAGCGGCCGTCGTGGATCAGCACGTCCACCACCTGGAACTCGTCGTAGAAGTCTACGCCGTTCTTGATGCAGTTCTGGTAGAGCGTCTGCAGGATCATGTGCCCGGTGCGGTCGGCCGCGTAGCAGCTGCGGCGCACGGGCCCCTGCCCGAAGTGGTGCGTGTGCCCGCCGAACGGGCGCTGGGCGATCTTCCCGTCCGCCGTCCGCGAGAAGGGAAGCCCCATGTGCTCCAGCTCGATGATGACCGGGACGGCCTCCTCGCACATGGTCTCGATGGCATCCTGGTCGCCCAGGTAGTCCGACCCCTTCACGGTGTCGAACGCGTGCCACTCGGGGTGGTCTTCCTCCAGGTTCGCCAGCGCGGCGCAGATCCCGCCCTGCGCGGCGCCCGTATGCGAGCGTGTCGGATACAGCTTGGAGATGACCGCCGTGCGGAGGCTGGGGTTGCGGGAGAGGTAGATGGCCGTCATCAGCCCCGCCCCGCCGCCGCCCACCACCAGGGCGTCGTAGGTGTGCGTGTGGATCATGCCGGGTGCGCGGGAACCGCGGGGTTGAACGTCAGCAGCGCGAAGATCCCCCAGGCCAGCGAGGCCAGGACGATCGTGTACAGGACCACCTTGGTGGCCACGCGGGCGCCGGGGCTGCGCACGTAGTCCTCGATGGAGTAGCGCAGCCCGTTCAGCCCGTGCAGCATGGCGAAGGTGATGAGCCCCACGTTGAACAGGCGCCAGAACGGGTTGGTCCAGCGCTCGCGGACCAGGTTCGAATCCAGGTGCTCGACGCCCACGATGAGGTTCCACCAGGTGAGGTGGTAGAGCGCCATGAAGATCAGCAGCAGGCCGCTGATGCGCATGAAGAACCACGCGTACAGCTCGAAGTTGCTGCGGTGGTCCTTCCGGGGGCGGTCGTAGCCGCCGCGGGGGTTGCGGACGAGCGAGCTCACGGGCGCACCTCCGTGGCCGGCGGCGCGGCGGACGGCTGGGCCGCGCCGTGGTAGGCGGAGATGTCGTTCTGCATGGCGGCCTTCCGCGCGCGGTCGCGCTCCGTCCCCGGCTCGTCGCGCAGCCCGAAGAGCGGCGCCAGCATGATCCAGGCGACCGGGAGGATGAGGACCACGGCGGCGCCGACGGCGGCCAGCGACAGCCTGCGCTGGTGCAGCATCACCCCCGGCCAGAAGTCCTGCACGATGATGCGCAGCCCGTTCAGCGCGTGGAAGAGCACCGAGAAGAAGATCAGCAGCTCGGCGAAGCGGAAGAGCGGGTTGCGGTAGAGGTTCAGCGCGTGGTCGTACAGCCCCGGCCAGTAGATGACGATGGCCGTGTCGACCACGTGGATGATCAGGAACAGGAGGATGCCGATGCCCGTGGCCCGGTGCAGCAGCCACGTCCACATCCCCTCGCGGCCGCGGTAGCGGAGCGCGGTCCACAACCCGCGGACCCTGTGCGCGCTGCCCATTGCGTGTGTCTCTCCCCTCTGGCGGAAATCGCATCCGCCGCCATGAACGGGCGCCGCGCTCCCGCATGCTTGCGGGGCGCGGCGCGCGTCCGTGGGCGGCGCGTCGTTTACTTGACCAGCTGCATCGGCTCGAGGACGGCTTCGGCGCTGGCCTTGAGCGCGGCGCGCTCGTCTTCGGTCAGCTCCACCTCGATCACCTTCTCCATCCCGTTCTTCCCCAGCAGCACGGGCACGCCCAGGAACAGGTCGCTGAACCCGTACTCGCCCTGCAGCCACGCGGCGCAGGGGAGGATGCGCTTCTTGTCCTTCACGATGGCCTCGGCCATCTGCACCGCGCCGGAGCTGGGCGCGTAGTAGGCCGAGCCCGTCTTCAGGAACGACACGATCTCGGCGCCGCCGCCGCGGGTGCGCTTCACGATGGCGTCCAGCTTGTCGCGGTCGATCAGCTGCGTGACGGGGATGCCGCTGACCGTGGTGTAGGAGATGAGCGGCACCATGGTGTCGCCGTGGCCGCCCAGCACCATGGCCTGGATGTCCTCCACGCTGACGCCGATCTCCGTGGCGAGGAACGCACGGTAGCGGGCGGTGTCGAGCACGCCCGCCATCCCGATCACCCGCTCGCGCGGGAAGCCGCTGGCCTTCATGGCCACGTAGCACATCACGTCCAGCGGGTTGCTGACCATGATGATGATGGCGTTCGGCGAGACGCGGGCGATGTTCTCGCTGACCTGGCGGACGATGCCGGCGTTGGTGTTCAGCAGGTCGTCACGGCTCATCCCGGGCTTCCGGGCGATGCCGGCGGTGACGATGTAGATGCCGCTGCCGGCGCTCTCCTCGTACCCGTTGCTGCCGATCACGCGGCTGTCGAAGCCCTCGATGGGCGCCGACTGCCACTGGTCCAGCCCCTTCCCCTGCGGAATGCCTTCGGCGATGTCGATCAGCACCACCTCGCGCGCCAGCTCCTTCTCCGCGACGCGCTGGGCGGCCGTGGCGCCCACGTTCCCCGCCCCGACGACCGTTATCCTGTCCATGACCGTTCCGAGTTCAAGATGCGTTCTTGGTGGCCCGCGCGACGCATGAGCGCCCTCGGGCGCGGGGAACATAGACCGCGCCTCCGGGCGTGTCAAACCGCAGCGCTGGCGACGATTATGCGGCGTGGCGGGACGGCAATTCGCGAGCCGGAGGGGGGGGCAGCACGCGTTCGGCGCCGCGCGGGAAGGCGAATGAATTCGCGGCAACAACGGCCCGAAGTCCGCCTTCGCGGACTCGCCGCTCGACCATCCCCGCGCGCTGTCGGGATCGTGGTGAGGTCAGCCGGTGTTTGCCGTGAGCTGGCGGATGGCTTCGTAGAGGGCGATGCCGGCCGCTGTCGCGAGGTTCAGCGAGCGCGCGCCCTCGCGCATGGGGATGCGCAGGCAGCGCGCCGGGTCGCGGGCGAGCAGGTCGGCGGGGAGGCCTCGGGATTCGGGGCCGAAGAGGAGGACGTCGCCGGGCGCGAAGTCCGCATCCCAGAGCGTGCGTTCGGCTTTGGTCGTCAGCATCCACAAGCGGCGGCCGGCGACGGCCTGCTCGAAGTCCGCCCAGGCTACGTGGTGCGTGTAGTCTACATCTTCCCAGTAGTCCATCACCGCGCGCTTGGCCTTCGGGTGATGGAAGGAGAAGCCGAGGCGGCCGATCAGGTGCAGCGGCGTGCCCGTGGCGCCGCAGAGGCGCGCGATGTTGCCCGCGTTCGGCGGGATCTCGGGCTCGTACAGCGCCACGTGCGGGGGATCGGGGAGCGGGAGCGGCGGCATCGGTCGTGAGCGCTGGAGGTGGTCGGCCGGCGGGACAATCTGCGTGGCGCGGGGCGTTGTCGCATCCCGGCGGCGCCTGTTACCTTCCTCGCCGAATCATCCGTTTCCCACCTCCCGTCTCCCCGCCCCGAATGCCGCTCGCCCAGTGCCCCGACTGCCGGGGCAATGTCTCCACCGCCGCGCGCACCTGCCCGCACTGCGGCCGCCCCGGGCCGTTCGCGGACGCTGCCGATTCCGGCGCCGCGCCCGGCGTGTGGCCGATGTCCGCGGGGTATCCGCCGCCCGCCGCGCCGGGATATCCGCAGGCGGCGGCCGGAGTGGGGACGGCCCACGGATCTCCGTACGCTGGCCAGCAGGCTGGACCGGCTCCGGTGATGGAATGCCCGGAATGCCGGCTGCGGACCACGAACCGCACCTACTGCACGCGCTGCAACGAGCGGCTGGTGCCCGCCGCCCATCTCCCGCCGCACCGCTTTCCCAGCACGCCGGTGGACTACGCCGGGTTCGGGGCGCGGTTTTCCGCGGGGCTGATCGACGTCGTGGTGCTCCTCCCCCTCCTCGCTTTGACCACCTGGATCGAGACGCGCTCGCCGGCGAGCGCGGCCCTGGGCGCGGTGCTCTCCATCTTCCTGTTCGGCGGCTACCAGGTGGGGCTGGTGGCGCTGCGCGGGCAGACGGTGGGGAAGAGGGTGATGGACATCCAGGTGCGCAGGGCCGACGGCTCGGCGGTCGGATTCGGGGAGGCGTTCATGCGCTACCTTCCGTTCCTTGTGCAGCTGGTGGTCGGGTCGCTGGGGCAGATCGTTGCCGCGTCCGCGCTCACGCAGGCCGACTTCGACCTGGCGGGCGGGCTCATGGGCCGCTCGGGGATGCTCAGCGGGGCCGGTCCCGGGTGGGCGGTGGCGGTGAACACGCTGATGACGTTTTTCGTGCTCGCCGACGTCATCGTCTTCTTCGCCAACCGCCGCCACCGCGCGCTGCACGACGTCATCGCCGGCACCGTCGTCGTGCACGTGTGACGTTGCTTCGAGGGAGAGAGATGCGATCGCCGGATGATGGCAATCCAGTGATCACGTCATCTCCCGACGGAGCGCCGGCCGGATCCCGCGGGGCGATCCCGCTCGGAACGTGAGGCTGTCGCATCCCGCACGGGCCAATTAGTTTCGGTGCGCGATGCATCCTTCCGGCCGGTCTCTTCCGCATCTTCCATCCCACCTTTTTCTCCCGATCCAACCATGGCGCTCATCTCCTGTCCCGCCTGCACGGGCAAGCTCTCCAGCTCCGCCCCGTCGTGCCCGCACTGCGGCCATCCCGGCCCCTTCGCCGAGGTCCCCGCGCCGTCGTGGAGCGAAACGCCCGCGTACTCGTCTCCCGCGCAGCCGTCCGCGCGCTACGAGAACGCGGCCGCCGGCGGCGGATACGGGCCTCCCGAAGCGTCCGCGTTTGCGCCCGCCGCGTACGCCCCCGCGCCCGCGGCGCCGCAAGAGCTGGAGTGCCCGCTCTGCCGGGTGCGCCACGTGAACCGCACCTTCTGCCCGCGCTGCGAGGAGCGGCTGGTGCAGCCGCGCTTCCTGGCGCCGCACCGCTTCCCGCGCGTGCCGGTGGACTACTCCACCTTCAACCAGCGGCTGGCCGCGTACCTGCTGGACGCCCTGGTGCTGCTGCCGGTGACCGCGCTGGTGTGGTGGCTGCAGACGCGCACGCCGGCGGGACTGGCGATCGGCGCCACGATCGGCCTGATCGTGCCCAACCTCTACGACATCGTCCTGACCGCCACCACCGGGCAGACGGTCGGCAAGCGGCTGGCGGAGATCCAGGTGCGCAGGGCCGACGGCGGGAAGGTGGGGTGGGGAACGGCGTTCGTGCGCCGCCTCCCGGTCCTCCTGGTCGGCTTCGTTGCGTTCCTCGGGATGCTCGTGGTGGCCGCCACGCTCACGCAGCCGGATTTCGACGGCGCCTACAGCGTGTGGGACGGCCTCAAGCTGCTCCGCGGGGCGACGCCCCTCTGGGCCCGGCTCCTGAACGTCCTGTTCGGCTTCTACAGCCTCGCCGACATCATCACCTTCTTCGCCAACAGCCGCCACCGCGCGCTGCACGACTACATCGCCGGCACGGTGGTCATCTACAAGTGACCTCGCTCGATTCACGAAGCACGATGCCCTCCTCGCAAGTCGCGGGGAGGGCATCGTGTTTCGGGAGATGGAGATGCGTCGCCCTCCGCATCACCCGATGGCGCGGCGGTGGAAGGTGCGCAGCCCGATCCCTCCGAAGCCCACGGTGAGGACGACGAGCATCGCCAGCACGGCGGGGAGCGGCATGTGGGGGACGGAGGGCGTGAGCGAGGCGCGCATCCCCTCCGAGACGTAGACCAGCGGGTTCACCAGGACGAGGTACTTCACCACCGGCACCGCGTCCAGCCCGCGCCACGGGTAGTAGGTGCAGCCGAAGAAGATCATCGGCGCCACGATCATGCTGAACATCAGCCCGATCTGCTGCGGGCTGACCGCCGTGCCCAGCAGCAGCCCCATCGACGAGAACGCCGCGGCGCCCAGCGTGGCCACCGCCAGCACCTCGCCCGCGTGCGCCAGCGTCAGGCCGGGGATGGGCCCCATGATCAGCCGCGCCACGGGGAGGACGAAGAGCGCGGAAACCAGGCCCTGCAGCACGCCCGAGACGATCTTCTCCACCGCGATCAGCCAGGTGGGCACCGGCGCCAGCAGCCGGTCCTCGATCTCCTTCGTCGCCGCGAAATCCACCACCATCGGCAGGGCGACGGCCTGGATGGCGGCCATCGCCAGGCTCACCGCCAGCACGCCGAGGAGGAGCGCGGCGGTGTAGCCACGGTTCATGAACCCCATCTTCGGCAGCAGCCAGCCGAAGACGGTGACGAACATGATGGGCTGCAGCGTGGTGCGCACCAGGAAGGCCGGCAGCTCGCGCCGGGCCACGCGCAGGTCGCGGCGCAGCAGCGCGCCGAACACGCGCAGCGGCGAAACGCGCGCGCCGCCGTCGTGCGCCGCGTCCGCGGCAGGGGCGGCGGTGCTCATGACAGCTTCCTTCCGGTCAGGGAGATGAAGAGCGTCTCGAGCGACGGGCGCGAGAGCTGGATGTCCTTCACCGCGCGCCCGCCCGCCTCGGCCGACGCGATCAGCGCGGGGATCAGCTCGCTCCCGCGCGGGCTGAACGCGCGCAGCACCGGCCCGCGCGCCTCCGCGCGGTCCACGCCGGGCACCGCCTGCGCCGCGGCGACGAGATCGGCCGCGTCGCCGTCCATCGTCAGCTCCACCAGCGTGCCGCCGGGCGCCCGGGCCCGCAGCGCGGCGGGCGTGTCCAGCGCCAGCAGCTTTCCCTGGTCGATGATGGCGATGCGGTCGCAGAGCTGGTCGGCCTCTTCCATGTAGTGCGTGGTCATGATGATGGTGCGCCCCTGCGCGTGCAGCTCGCGCAGGATCTCCCACAGCCCCAGCCGCGCCGCCGGGTCGAGGCCGACGGTGGGCTCGTCCAGGAAGACCACGCGCGGCTCGTGGATCAGCGCCCGCGCGATCATCAGCCGCTGCTGCTGGCCGCCCGAGAGCGCGTCGACCTTCGCGTTCGCCTTCTCCGCGAACCCCAGCCGCTCCATCAGCCCCATGGCCCGCGGCAGCGCGGCGGCGCGCGGGATGCCGAAGTACGAGGCGTGGAAGACCAGGTTGTCCAGCACGTTGAGCGCCTGGTCGGGGTTGGGCCGCTGCGGCACCACGCCGATCCGGCGCCGCACCTCCACCGGGTGCGCCGACACCTCCACGCCGTCGACCCGCGCCTCGCCGCCGCTGGCCCGCACGCGCGTGGTCAGGATGCCGATGGTGGTGGTCTTCCCCGCCCCGTTCGGCCCCAGCATCCCGAACATCTCGCCGCGCCCCACGCGCAGGTCCAGCCCGTCCAGCGCCATCACGCCGGGCGACGCGGGCCCTTTCGCCCTGCGCTGCCCGGGCATCTTCGGCGCGGGATACACCTTCCGCAGCCCCACCGTCTCGATCGCCGCGTCCATTCGAGAGTTCTCGGGAGAAATGGGTAAGTCGTGCAGTAACGGGAATTTACCCAGGACGTCATCCTGAGTCCCCGCGCTTCGCGGGTCAAGGATGAGATCAGTCGTGAGCGCCAATGCCGCGTAGTGAGCGGATCAGCCTCGCGCAGTTTGCGAGGCTTCCCGTCGTTGTTGCTGCGACTAAATCAGTCGCCGGTGAGGAGGCCGGCTCGACCCGCATCCCACGAAAACGCGGCGCCGAGCTTGCGCCTGCGATGGATGCCGGACACATTGCGAACACCGATTCGCATCCCCGTTCGCGAATCTAGATTCACATTTTCGGCGAGTCAAGGCTCTTGTCCGATCCGGATCGCGATAGGGCATCCGCGCCCAGCCACATCCCCCGCCAGGCGCGCAGCCGCGAAACGCTGACGCGCCTGCTGGATGCGGCCGAGGGGGTGCTGGGGGAGAGCGGGCTGGACGCGGCCACGGTGCCGGCCATCGCGCAGCGCGCCGGCCTGTCGGTGGGCGCGGTGTACCGGCGCTTCCCGGACAAGGACGCGCTGCTGCGTGCGGTTTACTTCCGCATGTTCGCCCGGATGCGCGAGCTGAACGAGGAGAAGATGGACCCCGAACAGTTCCGCGACGTGCCGCTGGAGCGGGTGCTGGGGGGAATCGTGCGGGGGATGGTGCAGCACTACCGCGGCAACCGCATGCTGATGCAGGCCATGCTGCGCTACGCCGACACGCACAGCGACGCCGAGTTCCGCCTCCGCGCCGCGGAGCTGAACGGCGCCGCGCTGGCGCACCTGGTGGCCATCGCCGCCTCCAGGCGCGACGAGATGCGCCACCCGGACCCGGAGAGCGCCGCCCGCTTCGCGCTGCTCACGGTGGGACTGGTGCTCCGCGGCGTGGTGCTGACCGACCAGGCCCCGCCCGGCTTCCTGCTGGGCGAGGACTTCAGCGTGGAGGAGGAGCTGACGCGGATGGTGCTGGGTTACCTGGGGGTGGAAGGAAGCCCGGGACCGCTCGCCGCGTCTTGAAGTCGGTGCCAAAAGTCCTGTCGAGTTAATAAGTCCTAAGTCCTAAGTCCTGAGTCCTGAGTCCTGAGTCCTAAGTAAGTAGCCGGAAGTTTTGTCGATTCGGCAGAAGCGATCCTCGCCACCCGCTGAACTCAGCGCGATCTCCTCAATCTCCGCGTCTCCGCGTGAGACCAACGATGTAGCGGTCGAGCGAGGATGTAAGTCGACAAGACTTTTGCGTACAGACTTAGACCCGCAGGGAGATTTGGGCGAGGCCACTCAGGACTTGGGACTCAGGACTCAGGACTACTTGCTTGGCCGGGCCGGCGCTCGCCCACGCGGCCCCGCCCGTCACCGCTGTCCGCCTCCGCTGCCATCACCCGCGTCTTGCGCGGATTCGCAAACGCATCGAGCCCCGAAAATCCACTCCCCGCGGACCGCGCCTCCGCCGAATCTCCGGACCCTGTCCCTCCATTCATGGGAAGGCGTCCCGCGGACGTCGGCGCGAAGGAGGGACAGAGATGCCCCGGCGGGGGTGCGGAAACGATGCCCCACCGCGTAGCAGAACCCGGGCTTCCGCCCCCACTGAACGAGGCGAAACGCGGCCGTATCGGGGCATCCGGGTGCTCCCGCGCATGGCGTGTCGCTTGCAGCCAGGCATTCCGGGCCGTTTCCCCGCCCCGCCCCACATCCGCCCGTCCAGACCGGTTCCCATCCCCCCTTGCACCGATGGGTCATCATGGAAGGCGAATCCCCCCGCTACTACGAGCGCGAGCCCGAGACGCTCCGCCGCCCCGAGAACACGATGGTGCGAGCCTCGATCCTGGGCGGGCTCGTCGGCGCCATCGCCATCGTCCTGGGCCTGATGGCCGTCGGCGTGCTGGCGGTGCACCGCCCCGGCGCCTCCAACGCCGCCCGGGTCCTGCCGCCGCCCCCGCCCGCCCCGGCGGCGATCCACGACAGCGCCACGGCGGCGCCCCCTCCGCCTCCCGCTACGGTGGCGGTGGCTCCGCTGCCCCCGCCCGCACCCGCCGCGGCGCCCGTCCCGGCGAGCGCCCCCGATGTCTACGCCACCGACACCACCGCGGCCACCGACACCACCGCGGTGGCGGCGCCGGTGGACCTGGCCTCGGCGTATCGCGAGGAGCTGCAGCAGGCGGTGCTGCGCGGCGACCAGGCCGAGGCCACCGCCATGCACGAGCTGGACGCCAGCGGGCTGGAAGACGCGTACGTGGGCGCCATGCTGCAGGCCGAGCGCCAGCGCGTAGAGCAGCTCCGCAAGCAGGGGCTGTACGAGGATTCGGAGCTCGGCGACATCGAGTGGCTCTCGTTCTGGGTGAGCCCCGACGAGACCACCGCCCAGGTGCGGGTGCGCGAGACCTGGACCACCACCTACTACAGCCTGGACGACGGCCACTGCGTTTCGCGCGTTCCGGAGCACGCGGTGCCCCAGACCGCGTACCTGCGGTACGTCGGCTCCGCGTGGAAGGTGGAGAGCGTGAGCTTCGAGACTGCCGCGCCGCGCGCGGTCGCCTGCTGAGCCCGACCCTTCTCACTGTCACCCGAACCCCGAAGGAGAGCAGAATGGCGTACGACGTCGTCGCGACCGGGAAGACCCCCGCGCTCATCGTATACCTGCTCGACATCAGCGGGTCGATGTCCGAGCCGCTGGACGGCGCGCCGAAGATCGAGCACGTGAACCGGGCGATCGAGCAGGTTCTGGTGAGGATGGTGCAGCGCTCCACCAAGGGCGGCGTCATCTCCCCGCGCTACCGCCTGGCCATGATCGCCTACAGCGACACCCCCGAGGACATCCTGGGCGGCGTGCGCACCATCGCCGACGTGGCTCAGCTGGGCACCCCCACGCTTTCGGTGTCGCGCACCACCGACACCCACGCCGCGTTCATGACCGCGCGCGAGATCCTGCGCCGCGAGCTGGCGCAGAGCGCGGAGAGCGAGCGCCGCCCCGCGCCCATGGTGTGCCACATCACCGACGGCCAGTGCACCGGCTCCGACCCCGCGCCGGTGGCGCAGGAGATCATGCGCATGTCCACCCCCGACGGGCCGGTGCTGGTGGAGAACATCTACGTGGGCCCGGGGCTGACCGTGTCGCCCATCGGCGACGCGGGCGAGTGGCCCGGAGTGATGAGCGAGGGGGAGCTGGCCGACCCCTACGCCCGCAAGCTCTTCCACATGTCGTCGCCGCTTCCCGAAAGCTACGCCCGCGTGATCAACGAGTCGGCCGGGTACGCGCTGCGCCCGGGCGCCCGGATGCTCATCCCCAGCAGCAGCGGCGACCTGATCGAGCTGGCCTTCGCGATGTCGGGCGCGACCCCCACCGCCTGACCGGCGCCCCGGGCCATGTCCCGCTTCGCCCCGGCCGCCGGCGACGAGCTCGTCCTGGACGTGGACGGCGGCGCCCACCGCTTCCGCGCCATGCCGCACCCGCAGGGGTTCGGCTACGTGCACGCGGCCGAGGGCGCCAAGGCGGTGGTGTACCGGGTGCGCGAGACCGCGGGCGGGGGATACTACGCGCTGAAGGTGATGAAGCCGCGCTTCCGCGAGGCGTCGCTGCAGGCGCGCTGCGCGGCGCTCGATGCGCTGAAGCGGGTTCCGGGCATGCGGGTGTGCGAGCGGCGCTGCCTGGCTCCCGGAACCGCCCCGCGGGCGCTGGCGCGGCACGCCGACCTGGAGTACGCGGTGCTGATGCCCTGGATCGCGGGCCAGACCTGGTTCGAGGTGCTGACGGCCGCCCCGGGGCCGCCTCCGCCCGATCCCGCCGGGTCGCTGCGCCTGGCGCTGGGGCTGGCCTCGGCGCTGGCGGCGCTCGAGGCGCGCGGCGTGGGACACTGCGACCTGTCGGCGGCCAACGTGATCGTGGACACCCGCACCGGCGCGGTGGAGCTGGTGGACGTGGAGGACGTGTACGCCCCCGGCCTTTCCGCCCCCGGCGCGGTTCCCCTGGGCACCCCCGGGTACCAGCACCGCACCAGCGGCGCGGGGATGTGGCGTCCCGACGCCGACCGTTTCGCGGGCGCCGTGCTGATCTGCGAGATGCTGGCATGGCACGACGCGGCGGTGCGCGCGGCTTCGGCCGGAGAAAGCTTCTTCGCCCCCTCGGAGATGCAGGATCCCGCCTCGCCGCGGCTGGCGATCCTGCTGCGCGCCCTGCGCGCCGGAGGGGTGTCCCAGGCCTGCGAGCTGCTGGAGCGGGCCTGGGCCTCGGCCGTGCTGGGCGACTGCCCCTCGTTCCGCGAATGGGAGAGGGCGCTCCGGCCCTCGCACGCCGGCACCGTCTTCAGCGGCCGCCCCATCGTCCCCCCGCCGGAAGAGGCACGCCCGTTCTGGACCACGCTGCCTGCTCCGCGGACTGGTCCGCCGCTGGTCCGCTGGAGCCGGAGCACCCCGCGCCCCGCGCCCGCCGCCGTCGAAAGCGAGCCCGATGCAACGCCCGACGATTGAGCTGGTTTCGCGCCCCGCCGCGCGCGAGGTTCAGTACGAGGCCGGAACCGCGGAACTCCCCGACGGCCGCGCGCTGGCGCTGGCGCTGGGGTACCGCCGCGCGCACGAGTTCGACCGCGGCGACCACCCGGGGCAGGACTTCGCGGCCCTGAGAGCGGCCGGGCGGCGCGTGGTGGGTGTGGTGGCCGACGGGGTGAGCCAGTCGTTCTTCGGCGAAATCGCCGCGCGCGCGGTGGCCACGGGGCTGCTCGACTTTCTCTGGAGCCGCGCGGGCACGCCCCCCGGCCCGCGCGAGACGGTGGCCGAGCTGGAGCGGCTGGCCGCCGGCGCGCTGGCCGAAGTCGAGGCCGTGCACATCCCCGAGCACCTTCCCGAGATGCAGCGCACCGCGCTGGCGCGCCAGCGGGCCGACGCGGGATCGCAGACGGTGTTCGCCGCGCTGGTGTACGACGCGGAAACCGGCAGGGCGCGGCTCTACCAGGTGGGCGACGCGGGCGTGGTGCTGTTCGGTACCGGCGAGGCCGGAACGCCGGTGGCACCGGAACACCCCCGCGCCCGCTGGAGCACGCACTCGGCCGAGGCGCTGCGGCTGGAGGTCCGCGACTACCGGGGGGTGCAGGGCGCGGTCCTCCGCTCCGACGGCGCGCGCGAGTTCGGCGACCTGCGGGGCGACCCGTCCGCCGCCGACGCGTTCCGCGCGCGCGCCGAGGAGCTGGCTGGATACGACGACGTGTCGTTCGTGGCGGTGCAGGCGGACGGCGCACCGGCGGACGGACCGCTGTCGCTCGTCGGGGCGTCGTGCGAATCGGCGCCGCCCCGCCCACAACGCGAGGCCGAGGGCGCCGCACCGGTCCCCGCCGGGCCGCCCGGGGAGGCGGGCGTGGCGCGCGGAAAGCCGCGGACGGACGCCGCGCGCGGAGCCCCTTCCATCCCGCCCCCGATCTCCACCCCACGATCCGTACCGGCCCCGCGGGCCGGCGCGCCGCCGGTGATCGAGGTCACGCGCCGTACGGCGAGACGCGCAGGCCCGCCGCTCGTCGGCGGGGCGGCGGCCCTGGCCACGGTCGCCGTGCTGGTGGCGGGCTACACGCTGGTGAATCCGCTCCTGCATCCCCGGCCGCACCGCGCCCTGGAGCCCCGCTTCACCGCGCCGCTGGTGGACCGCCCTCCGTTCCGGGGCCTCGGTCCGGCCTGGAGGCTGGTGCCCATGCTGCCATCCGCGGACTCCAACGCGATCGCGAAGCAGCGGAAAGCGTCCGTCGACTCCGCCGCCAGGCCGCCGGCGCCGATGGTGGCACCGGCGCCGGAGGCGGGCGCGCAGAACGATCCGGGCGGGCTGCTGGGACAGGTGGGCCAGCCCCAGCCGCTGCCGGGCCAACCCTCCGCGGGCCCGGCCGGGCCGGGCACCCCCGGAGTGGGCGGGACCCCCCGGACCGGAGGGAACGGCCCGGCGGGGCAGCACCTCCCGCGCGAGACGGCGTCCGGCGGCAGCCCCGCGCCGATCCGACCGGTCATGCCCGGGGAAAACCCGCGGGCAGGCGGCGGATCGCGCGAAAACGCCGCGGGGCCCGTGCAACGGCCGGTCGGGACCGTCCCATCGCCGGCCCCACCCGCCACCCCGCCTCCCGGCGTCCCCACCGGGCGCGGCGACTCCACGGCCCGCGCCAAGCCCGCGAAGCGGCATCCGCCGAACGCGACGATGCCCGACACCCCAGCCGCTCGCCGCGGGCCCCCCGCGGCCGCGGCCTGACGGCCGCCCGGTCCGGCACAGCACGACCCCAGCATTGCAGGAGGCCAGAATGCCGAGCCAGTTCAGACCCGCCCCGCAGGACGTCATCGACCTCTTCGGCGAGCCGTGGACGGTCCAGCCGCATCCCGCCGTCGCGATCAAGGCCGCCTATGCCCAGGAAGGCGGCCGCGCGCTGGTCTACCAGCTTCGCGACACCCGCGGGCGGCCCATGGCACTGAAGGTGTTCAAGTCGCGTTTCCGCGAGCCGTCGCTGGCCGAATCGGGATCGCGGCTGGCGTGGCTGCAGCCGCTGGAGGGGCTGACCGCCGCGAAGCGGCAGGTGGTGCTTCCGTCGGAGGCGGCGGTCCGCCGCTTTCCCGACCTGGAGTACGCGCTCATGATGCCGTGGCTGGAAGGGGCGACGTGGCAGGAAACGCTGGTGCAGGCCAACCAGCACGGGGCCACCCTCCCGTTCGCCGGCGCAGTGCACCTCTGCGAGGCCTTCCTGCGCGTGATGGCGCAGCTGGAGGGGCGGGGCGTCGCCCATACCGACATCGCCTGCGGCAACGTGGTCGTTCACGTCGACAGCCCGGCCGTCCAGCTCCTGGACCTCGAGGACATGTACCTTCCCGGCTCGCCCGCGCCCGGGCCGAAGCGGGCCGGTTCTCCGGACTACCGGCACCGGGCCCGGCAGTCGGTGTTCTGCGCGGAGGGAGACCGGTTCGCGACCGCGCTGCTGGCGGCCGAGATCCTGCTGCTGGCCGAGCCCACCTTCACCCCGCTGGCCAGCGACACCGGGATGTTCGGCAGCCCGGACGACGGCTCCGCCGACCAGCGGTACGCCGAGACGCGCCCGTGGCTGGCGCACGCCGCGCCGGAGTTCGCCGAGGTCTTCGCGCGTGCCTGGTCCGCCCCGTCGCTGCAGGAGTGCCCGACCGTGTCCGATCTGCACAACGCCGTCGTCCCGCTGGCGAAACGCACCGGGCCCGTCGCTCCTCCGCCGGACAACGAGCACGTCATCTGGCGGAAGCCGGGAACCGGCCATCGGTCCGAGCCGGGACGGCGGACTGGGCCCTCTCCAACGCCGCCACCTCAGGGCAACGGGTCCGTGATCTGGAGCGCCGTCGGGCAGCCGCCCGCCCAGCCAACGCCGCTTTCTCCGCCGGCGCGGCCGCGCCCCGCGATCCCGATATGGACGATCATCGTGGCCGCCCTGATCCTGGCGGTGCTGCTGTTCCTCGTGATCTAGTCAGATCATACCCGCTCAAGGTTATCCGGCGCCGGGAGAAGACTCGGGGCGTCCAGACCCCGGCGCTTAGTTCCAGGCATTCGTTCAGGCAAGAGCCTCATCATAATCTCACGCAGAGACGGAGAGCCGCAGAGAAAAAGCGTTTTTCTCTGCGGCTCTGCGTCTCTGCGTGCAACAAGCTTTTGCGGATCAGGCGACAGAGCGTTCGATGCGGTCGAGCGCCTCATCGAGCGGAATCGCCGCGCCCGGATTCTGCCGGTACGCATCCGAACGGCTGCGGAGTAGCGTCCGCTCCGCAACCGTGAGCCGGGGCTCCGGAGCGGGCCCGTTCGCGATCTCCCCTCGACCGTCTTCCATCATCCCCCCACCTGCGAGAGCGCCGCGAGGCCGCCGCTGCCCTCGTCGCTGCCCTGCACCAGCCAGTGGCGCTCGGGCTTGATGCGCAGCGTCTGGCGCACCAGCGGCTCGATGGGGTCGCCGCGGCGGAGCGGGTCGCGGAGGTTGGTCTGGATGGAGCCGAAGAGGCAGGGCCGCAGCTGCCCGTCGGCCGTCAGGCGCATGCGGTTGCAGGTGCCGCAGTAGTTGTGGCTCATCGGCGTGATGACGCCCACCGTGCCGCGCGCGCCGGGGAAGGCGAAGTAGCGCGCCGGCCCGTTCCCCGGCGGCCCGGCCACCGGCTCCAGCGCGCCGACTCGCGCGACGCTTTCCAGCATCTCGTCCGCGGAGACGAACTCGTCGCGCGAGACGTCCAGGTTGTCGCCGGTGGGCATCACCTCGATGAAGCGCACGTGCCACGGCCGTTCGCGGGTGACGGCCGCGAAGTCCGCCACCTCGTCGTCGTTGCGGCCGCGCATGACCACGCAGTTGATCTTGATCGGCGCGAAGCCGGCGCGCTCGGCGGCGTCCAGGCCGCGGAAGATGGCCTCCGCGCTCCCCGCGCGCCGGGCAATGGCGTCGATGCGCTCCGGCCGCAGCGAGTCCAGCGACACGTTCAGCCGGTCCACCCCCGCCGCGCGCAGCTCGTCCGCCAGGTCGCCCAGCAGCACGGCGTTGGTGGAGAGCGCCACGTCGGCGATGCCATCGACCGCGCGGATCTTGCGGACCAGCGTGGGCAGGTCGCGGCGCACCAGCGGCTCGCCGCCGGTGATGCGCACCCGGCTGAGCCCCATCCCCGCCATCACCCGCACCACCTCGGCGATCTCCTCGTACGAGAGCAGCTGGTCGCGCCGCAGCCACGGCAGCCCCTCCTCCGGCATGCAGTACACGCAGCGGAGGTTGCACTTGTCGGTCACGGAGATGCGCAGGTACTCGATGCGCCGCCCGAAGCCGTCGTGCATGGGCCCGCTCTCGGGCACCGGCCGCTCCGCCACCACCGGCAGCGCGCCGCCCAGCTGCACCAGCCCGCTCACAGCGCCCTCCCGCCCAGTTCAGGCTCGGCCTCCGCCCCGGGTATGAAGCCGGGGACCCAGTCCGAGTCGCCGTCGGCGTACCCCTCGCGCTTCCAGACGGGAACGCGGCGCTTCAGCTCCTCGATCACGTAGCGGCTGGCCTCGTACGCCTCGCCGCGGTGCGGGGCGGCCACGCAGATGGCCACGCTCGCCTCGCCGACCTCCAGCCGCCCCACGCGGTGCACCACGCGCACGCCGCCCACGCCGAAGCGCGCCACGGCCTCGTCGGCGATGCGCTGCATCATCCGCTCGGCCATCTCGGCGTAGGCGTGGTACTCCAGGTGGCTCACCGGACGGCCGTCGTTCTCGTTGCGCACCACGCCCCAGAACAGCAGCGCCGCGCCGTCTTCGGGCGACACGGAGTCGGCCAGGAGGCGCGCGGCGTCGATCGGCTGGTCGGTGACGGCGGCGTACGCGGCGGGCACGCTCACCCCCCCGCCACGGGCGGGATGAACGCCACCTCGTCGCCCTCGCGGAGCCGCGTGTGCGCCGGCGCGTAGTCCATGTTCACGGCCACGACGGGCGATGCGGGGAGCTTCGCCAGCCCCTGCCCGTCGGCGCGGAGCCGCGTGACGAGGTCGGCCACGCTCGCGCCCTCCGGCAGCTCGACGGCCAGTTCGTCGGCCCCGGCGAAGTCACGGTACTGCGCGAAGAAGAGCGAGCGGACGATCATGGGCCTGCGGCGCGGGTTGGGGACGGGTGACGGGAAGACGATAACGCAGGGGAGGTTACCCCGCCATCGGCGCGCGGTTCGGGCGGGGCGGATGCGGCGGTGCGAACGAACCGGCCGGACCTCACCGAGGGGGTGAGTTGTGGGCGCGCGGGGGCGCGTCGGGCGGGGATGAAATGCTGCTCGTTTGCATAGTCTGAAACGTGCCGCACCCGGCTGACTTCAGCGGCAGCCGGGCGCGGCACGGGTCCGAACCTGGTGCGCGCCCGCCTCCGCCGCCTGGGGCCGGTGCTGCGCGGCCCGCGCCACACCGCCCTGGCGGCGGAAGCCGCGGAGCTGGAGCAGACGCTGCGGGCGGCGCGCCATCGGGCTTCGTTCCTGGACCAGGCCGGCGAGCTGGCGCACACGCCCGACCGGCTGACGATGGTGCTGCTCAAGCGCGACCCCTACCGCGCCGCGCTCGCCGGCCTGCTGGAGCTGCACCGGCGCGTCGCCGTGCAGCTGCAGGCGCCGGAGATGGAGGCGCCGCTGGAGAACCTCCCCGCGCTCTACCAGCTCTGGGGCACGCTGCACGTGGCCGACGCGCTGCTGGACGCCGCGGCCGGGCACGGATGGCGGGTGAGCGAACAGCGGCTGGTGCAGCGTACGCGAGACGGGCTGTTCGTGCAGGCGCTGCCCGGCAACCAGGCGGCCGTGACCCTGTTGCACGAGGCCACCGGCGGCGAGGTGAAGCTGATCCCCGAGCGCACCTATGGCGCGGGGGGAGAACTGCGCTCGTTCACCTACCGGCAGATCCCGGACGTGGCGGTGGAGCTGCGGGTGCCCGGGGCAAGTCCGCGGGTGTGGCTCTTCGACCCCAAGTACAAGCTGGACGGCGAGCCGCTGGATGCCGAGGGTGGCACGAAGCCCCTGAAGGTCGACATCGACAAGATGCACGCCTACCGCGACGCGATCCGAACGCCCGAAGGCAACCGGGTCGTCCGGTGCGCGGCGATCCTCTACCCCGGACCTCCGGTGCGCTACAACGGCGGAATCGAGGCGATCTCCGCGGTTCCGGAGCACGATGCCTCCATTCGGGAAAGGCTGCACGCCATCCTGTCCAGTGCGCTCTCTAATCCGGAATCCGGGGTGGGGTCGCGCGCGGCCTGAGTGCGCCGGGATTTCGGAAGCCTGCAGCTCACGGTCGAGCGGCTGCGGATTCCATTGCGATCTCGATTTCCTCACACATCCCGCATCCATCTCCACCTCCGCTCTACTCGCGAGCCCTTGCCTCGCTCCGTCGGTGCCGATGCGGCCGAGCGCCTATACCGCGTGCCCGCGCACAAGCGGCTCCTCGTCGTTCAGCGCGACCGCGAGCGCGGGGACGGACTTCGGCGCGCCCCGGTTGCCGAGCAACGGCGACGTTGCGCAGGAGCCCGCGGTGATTTGTCCGCTTGATCGGCGGGGCCTTCGCGCGCGAGGAACGACGCCTCGTTCGTCGGTTGGGCGGACGCTTCCACGAACAGACCTTCTGACAGATGTATCCAATCCATCCATCCATTCAGCCATCACTCCAATCGTTTACTCTCGGGCTACCGGACCACACGGGGAGTACGGCGTACTCGCAGAACAACCGTTTGAAGGCGCTTGAAAAGCCCGATCACCGGCTTAACAGCGAGAGAGGGCAGGCCACGCGCGCAGGATCGCCGGAATCTGTCGAGCTCCGCAGGCCGGCGAACTCACTGCACGGCGGCACGTTGCCAAAAAAATAACCCCCCAAATCGTGATGACGCGCACGGGAGGTTGTGTCCTTCCGATAAACCGTTGACTCTGCTGGTGTAACGTGAGACAATTCCCAAGAGGCGGGCGGCGCGCGATTCCCCCAACCAGGCGCCCCACCTTTGCGCTGGGATCTGCGGTTTCTTCCCTCTCCATCATTGCCATCTCCTTCACGTTCCCGCATCCGTGACGCACACATGTCTCAGCCCTCATTACGGCGCTCGCCGCGCCCACTGCTGAAATGCTGGCCCCTTCTGCTGCTGGGCGGCGCCACCGTCCTTGGAGTGATGGTGGCCGGCACCCGCCGTGGGTTCTCGCACGTCACGGTTGTGAGCAAGCTCGTGGCTTCGCGGCCCGCCCGCGTTCTCTCGCCGCGTTTCTCCATCCCGGTCGAATACCACCCGTGCTCCGTCCTTCGGCCTCGGACGGGTGAAACGGTGCCCCGGGAATCGTGCGGAGCCGACGCCGGCCGACTGGATGGCTTCGAGGCGCTGGCCGATGCGGGGGAAAGCTCCGATCCGGATTCGCTTCAGGCATCGGCGCTGCTGGCGATCGTCGGCGATGACGACACGGAGCAGGCGGCCAGCGCGGCGATCACCCGGCTGTCCAGGGCGCTGCGGCTCTCGCGCCGGCGGGTGCCGCTGCTGGTCGACCTGTCGGCCGCGCACCTCGTCCGCGCCCAGCGCACCCAGAATCCGCGCGACCTGCTGGAAGGGTTGAACTACGCACTCGAGGCAGTCGCCACCGAGCCCCACAACCCGGCCGCGCGGTTCAACACCGCTCTCGCGCTGCAAACGCTGGGACTGGATGAGCAGGCCAAGATCGCCTGGACAGACTACCTGCGCAGCGACTCGACGAGCAGGTGGGCCGAAGAGGCGCGGGAGCGGCGCAGCTTGCTTCGCCATCCCCCGATGACCGAAGAGCCGCCCCAGCCCGGAGCTCCCGAAGCGGAGGTGCGCGCGTTCGCCGGGGCGAATCCGCAGGAGGCGCGGCTGTACGGCTGGGATTCGGTGCTGGGTGACTGGGGGAGCGCGCACGAGGCCGGGAACCCGGCCCGGACCGCGGAGTTGCTGCAGCTCGCGGAACAACTGGGCGGCGCGTTGGAAGCGCGCGGTGGAGATGCCTCGCTCGCGGACGCGGTCCGAGCGATTCGGGCGGTCAGGGACGATCCAGCAGCGACTCGCCTGTTAGCCCGCGCGCACCGCGCTTACGCGGCAGGTCAAGTGCTGAATGAAAGCGGGGAGCACGCCGCCGCCCGAGACTCCTTCGCCCGCGCGGCGCGTGCGGCACCGTTCTCTCCAGTTCTGACGCGCTCGGCGGAAGTCTTTGGCGCCGCGACACTCATTTTCGACGGGCAGTTCGCCGAAGCGGATTCAAGGCTCCAAGCCGTGCTGCTCCGGATCGATTCGCTACGGAACCCGGCGCTGGTCGCGCGTGCACTCTGGATCAGAGGTTCCGGGCTGCTTCGCAACGGCCATCCCGCGGAAGCCCGCGCTGCGTACCAAGCCGCAGCCCGGCTGTTCGAACGTGCGGGTGAAACCGAGTACACAGCGGCACAGTGGCAGATGGAAGGGGAAGCGGCCTACGCTCAACGAGACACGTTGGCCGCGTACCGTTTGATGCACCGCGGGCTGATGTCGCTGCGTGAGCATCGTTCATCCGTTCGGCTCCACAACACGCTTCTGGTGCTTGCGAACTGCGCGACGGTCGATCAGATGCCACGGGCGGCCTTGGTCGTTCAGGATGAAGACGTCTCCGTGGCCCTGCGCGAGAAGCGGGTGCGCCACCTGGTGGAGGCGCTGCTTGGCAGGGCTCGTACCCGGTGGGCCAGAGGTCGACAGGAGGAAGCGTCAGAGGATTTGTATCGCGCCGATTCGCTCGTCAGGACAATTCGCGCCTCGAGACCTCGCAAGTGGCTCACGAGGACAGTCGGTTACTCGCGGGCACTTGTAGCCCCCGACACAGCATCGGTGGCGGACCTGGACTCCGCTGTGGCCTTTTTCACCAAAGACGGCAACTCGGCGTGGCTTCTCCCCGCACTCCTCCAGCGGGCCGACGTGCGGCTCGCGCGGCGGGAGCTCTCGTCCGCAACTGCCGACCTGAACGCCGCCACCACCCGCATTCACGGGCTATCCCAGAGCCTTGGGGACGCCTCGTTACGTGTGGCGGTGATGGAGCAGGCGCGCAGCCGGTTCGACCAGCTGGTGATGCTTCACCTCCACGCCGGCGACACCATCGCCGCGCTGCAGGCGGTCGAGCGCGGCCGCGTCTCGTTCGCGCCCGGATACGGGGCTTCCGCGCTGGGTACCGGCCTGCCTGCGGCACCCCCCGGGCAGGTGGCGGTGGAGTACGCCCTGATCGGCGACACGCTGCTCACGTGGACATTGCGCGGAACCGACGTGCGCCTGCTGCGTCGGACCGTCAGCCGCGGCAACGTCCTCACGATGATCGAACGGAGCGTCGCCGCGCTGGAGTCGCCGGCCCGGGCGGCGTTCGCCCGCCCGGACCTCGCCCGGCTTTACGAGCTGCTGGTGCGGCCGGTCGAAAACCGCCTCGGCCGGGCCGAGACGCCGCTGGTGATCCTCGTGGACGGCGAGATCGCCGGCGTGCCCTTCGACGTCCTGCTGGACGCCAGACGGGCCCGCTATCTGGTGCAAGATCACCCGCTGCGCTTCGCCGCCACCCTGGCCGAAGCAGCCCGGTCCGCACCCCCAGCCGACCGGTCGGCCCCTGCGCTGCTCGTGGCCGACCCTGCGTTCGACCCGACGCAGTATCCCACGCTCGACAGACTTCGTGGCGCGCGGGCGGAGGTCGACTCGCTTCGCATGATGTACAGGGCGAGCGTGGTGCTCCAGGGCCCCGCCGCTACGCGCGACGCCCTGCGCGACCGCGCACCGGGAGCCAGCGTCATTCACTACGCCGGCCATGCGGTGTTCGACGATGCCCGGCCGGAGCAGTCGGCCCTGGTGCTCGCGGGGTCGGGCACCACCGGGCGCCTCACGGCGGAAGCCGTGAACGCGCTCCAGCTCCGCGGCGTGCGCCTGGTTGTGCTCGCGGCGTGCCGGACGGTGCGCTCGCGCGAGGGGCGCTCGGGCGGGCTGGCGGGATTTTCCGGTGCGTTGCTGGCGGCGGGCGCGGGCGGGGTGGTGGGAAGGCTGTGGGAGGCCGACGACCGGCTGACGCAGCCATTGATGCTGGCGTTCCATCGCGCCTACCGCCGCTCGGCCGACCCAGCCGCGGCGTTGCGCGAGGCCCAGCTGGAGTTGCTCCGCTCGAACGACCCCGCGCGGCACTCCCCCGCGGCGTGGGCCGGATTCCGCTACATCGGGAGCTGAGTGTGAAACGACTCCCGTACGCCCACCGCGGCGCGTCCGGGAGCTCGCGGCGATCCGCGGCTTCGGCTCACTCGCTCGCGAGCTCGCGGGCCAACGCGTCGATCGCGGGTGCGAGCGCCTCCCATCGCAGGGGATCGGCCGCCAGCAGAAGCCGCACCTGCTGCACCGCCGCGTGGGCCGGCGGATCCGCTGCGGTCAGCCGCCCGGCCTGGTCGAGCATCCGGCGCGTCTCGCCGCCGCGGAAGAAGCCGGCGTCCTGCCACGCGGCGGCCAGCCCCGCAGCCTCGGTCCAGGCGCCCAGCCGTAGCGCGTCCCGGTCCAGCCGCTTTGCGATCCGCTCCGTGGCCTCGCCGATCAGCGGCCGCAGCCGCTCCGGGCTCCCCGCCGCGCCGTCGGCGATCCTGCGGAGCGCGCCGCTGCGTCCTCCCTGTGGATCGAAACGGCCGGCGAGCTGGATCGCGAGCACCCGCGTTGCCGCGGCGTCGCGCGCCTGCACTGCCACGGCGAGGTCCACCAGCATCGCGCCGGCACGTGCGGATCTCGCCAACCGCTCGCCGGGTGACGTGGCGCCGCCCCGGTCGTCTCCGCGCACGGACGTCCACGGCCGCCGCTCGGTCCACCCCGCGGGCAGCCCCTCGGCGCCGTGCGCCAGCCGCGTGACGAGGCGCACCGGCTCGCCGGCGACGGAGGCGCGGGTGCGCAGCGCACGTCCGGTGATCAGCGCGATGCCCACCACCGCCGCCGCAGCAGCCATCCACCGGAGGACCGGCGCGCGCGTCGGACGGACCTTGTGATCGGGCTCGGGCCGCGAGGTGCGGCGCGTGTCCAGGGGGATCACGCCCTCCGCCACGACCCTGTCCACAGACTCCAGACCTGACGCGGCTGCAGACGCCTGCCCCGGTGCGCCGGCGCCCGCCTCTTCCAGCTGGCGCAGGATGGCCGCGGTGCCGGCGAGGACCGCGCGGTCCTCGTCGCTCCCGGTCAGGTGGGCCAGCATCTCTTTTCGGCTGCGAACGTCCATCCGGCCATCCAGGAAGGCGGCCAGCCGCTCGTCGTCGCTCCCGTGATCGCTCACCGGCAACCTCCCGCCAGGGACTCTCGGCGCCCGCGATTTCGCTCGCTCATGGTGCGTCAAGCTCGTAAAGGAGGCCCCGCACGTCGTCTCCGCCCAACCCTGCGCTTTCCAGGACCGCGCGCAACCGGACGCGCAGGCGCTCGACGCGCCGGTACAGCGGTTTCTGCTCCAGGCGCAGGGCACGGGCCACGTCGGCCAGGGTGTGCCCCTCGGCAAAGTGCAGTTGCACGATCAGCTGCTCCTCCAGTTCCAACTGCTCCATGGCCGTCCCGAGCGCACCCAGCATCTCCGCGCGCCGACCCTCGGCCTCGGCCTCGATCACCCGCTCGTCCGCACGCGAGGCGCCGGGCGCGCCATCCAGCCCCGTAGCCGGCTCTCCCACGACGGGGCGCAGCGGCGCACGCTCGGGCAGCTGATCGAGCAGGCGCGCGAGCTCGGCGTCCGAGAGCGTGGTGCGGCCCGCGGTGCGCAGCTTCTCCCCCGCCTGCTGCAGGGTGTAGCCGTCGCGGCGCACCAGCGTCTCGACGTCCGCCGCGGGCGCGCCCAGCCGCTCCGCCGCCGCCGAAATACGCCAGCGGCCCCGCTGCGCGCGATTGAAGTTGACGAAGTGCCGGACGACCACGGACGCCAGGTACGTCTTGATCTCGGAATCGCCGCGGAAGCGGCGCACCACGGCGTAGTCGTCCTCCACCAGCTTCATCCGCACCCAGGCAGCGAAGTCTTCGGCGTCGGCGCCCCAGACGCCATGATTGCTGCAGGCAATGGAGGCGACCTTGTCGACCCAGTCGAGGTGCTTCAGGAAGAGCGCCTCGGCGGCCTCGCGGTCAAGCATCTGCAGCCGCCCGCAAAACGTTGGATCGCGCGGCACGCCAGACGGGAGAGCACTCCAGAGGACGGCGGACGGGAATCGCGGAAGGCCCGTCCGACGAATGTGCCGCACCCGGACGACGGCCGGGGTCCGCGTCCCGCGGAATGGAAAGACCACCCTCAGACAAGGCTGCAAAGACGATGGCCTTCACCCTTCGGATCACGTTCTCGGGACTTTGCCTCTTCGTGCCCGAGCCCGCCAGCGGCGGAAACACCGGCCGGATGCACGTGCTGATGCCGGGGATGTTCGGCGACCACTGCGGGGCAGACCGGCACGTGGCGGCACTGGCGTTCGACACGGGGCACCTGGCGGCAGCGGGTACGCCCACCGGCATCACCGCCATGGCCCCGCTTTCGGGCCGGCAGGTGACACCCGTGGCCGGCGACGAAGCCGACCTCGCCTTGTGCAGCCACATCGTGGACCTGCGCGAGATCACGCAACGCGCGGTGGACCCCGACCACCTGGGCTCCGACACGGGGAAAAAGCTGACGGCACGCATGACGCTGGGCGCCGGGCGGATCACGCGAGTGTCGCCGGGGGTGTGCTGGGAGTGGCGCCCCGGCGAGTTCCGCCCGATCGCGCACCGGGTGGAGTGGGAGATCTCCGACGTGGAGGGCGAGCAGCTCACGCTGGTGTCTGAACCCATCGGCGGAGGCGGCGAGCAGAAGGCGCTGGGAACCTTGTTCCCCATGAACGGCCGGGTGAACTTGGTCATGTATCACGAGACCACGCAAGACCTGCCGCCGGAGCCGCTCCCCGTCGCCCGCCAGCCGGTTCCCGCGCCGGGCTTCACCCCACACCACTTCTCCGCCTACTACACCCTTTTCGGCGGGCCCGTCCCCACCGTGCTCCCCCGGTACTGGGGAAAGCTGGCTGACTGCCCGCCGCTCGCCAACCCGTGCGAGGCCATTCCCCCCGACATGGGCGGGATGCCGTACACCTGCCTGGTCGCCGGCGTCAGCGGCGGGGGGGGCGGCTGATCCAGGCTCGATCCGGTGCCGCCGTGTCTGCGGCGGCCCGCCCCCACGCCCGGAGACCGGCCATGGCACGCGGTACCTCGATCCACATCGGAGTGAACCATCCGGCCTCGACCAGCGAGTGCCCGCTGTCACTGAGCGAAGAGAATGCGTGGAAGATGGCGGAGCTCGCACACCAGGCGGGCTACGGCGCCATCCACGTGCTGCGCGGCGCCGACGCCACCCGGAACGCGGTCGGCGGCCTTCTCTCCGCCGCCGCGCGGGCGCTGGAGCCCGGCCACACCCTTTTCGTCTCCTTCTCGGGCCATGGCTCGCACGTGCCCGACGCGGACGGCGACGAGCGGGACGGGTGGGACGAGACGTGGTGCCTGCACGACGCCGACCTGATCGACGACGAGCTTGCGGCGATCTGGAGGGTGGCGGCGCCCGGAACGCGCGTGCTGGTCGTGAGCGAGAGCTGCTTCGGCGGTGGGATGGGCCGCTACGGCGACGTGATGGCCCGGTATCCCAACCTGTCGCCCGCCCTGGACCGGCCCGTCTACCGCTCCGCCGAACCGGTGCTGCGGGGGGTGAAGCAGTTCGCGCAGCCGGTGGCGTCGTGCATCTCGCGCGCGCCCTCTCACGACGACGGGATCAGGGCCAGCGTGCTGATGATGACGGGCGCAGCCGAAGGGCAGAGGGCGCGGGAGGGACTTTACACCCGCCACCTGCTGGAGCTCTGGAAGGGCGGAGCGTTCCGCGACAGCTTCTGCGCGCTGCACGGGCGTCTGTGCGAATGCGTGCGGTACGAGAACCCGCAGCAGGAGCCGCAGATCATGATGCTGGGAACGCCCGACCCCGACTTCCCGCTGGAGATGGCGTTTCACCTGGACCGTCCGGTGATGCGCGGAGGGTGGCGGGACTGACCGGAGCCGCGCTCCCGACACCAGACGAACGACACGCGCAGCAGCGCTCTTAAAGCCAATCTGGGAGGAAAGATGCGCATGATGGACAAGATCAAGGTGCTGTTCCTGGCGTCGGACCCGTTCCGCGACCGGGCGCCGCTGCGGCTCGACGAGGAGGTGCGCGCCATGGACCATGCCATCCGGAAGGGAAGCGCACGCGACCGGGTGGAGCTGGTGGCGTGCTTCGCCACGCGCAGGCGCGACCTGCAGGACGCGCTGCTGCGGCACGACCCGCAGATCGTGCACTTCGCCGGCCACGGCGGAGGCACCGGCGTGCTCTACCTGGGCGACGAGCACGGCCGGCCGCGCCCGGTGGGAAAGGAGGCGCTGGCGAAGCTGTTCGGCATCCTGCGCGAGTGTATCCGCGTGGTGTTCCTGAACGGGTGCGACACCCTGCCCATCGTCGAGGCGCTGGGCGAGGTGGTGGACTACGCCATCGGGATGAACCGGCCCCTCACCGATCCGTCGGCGGTCGTCTTCGCGCAGGCCTTCTACGGCGCGCTGGCGATGGGGCAGACGGTGCAGGCATCGTTCGAGCTCGCCATCAGCCAGCTCGAGCTCGAAGGGAACGTCGAGGCCGCCATCCCCGTGCTGCGCGTCCGCCCCGGCGTGGACCCGGCGGTGCCCCTCGTCACGCCGCCGGCCGAAGCCCGCTTGCCGGACGGCGGGAGCGCGCAGCCGGCCGATGCCCGCCAGGTGAACGTCTTCGAAACGTTCCGCGGAGACGACGCGCTCTTCGAAGTCGCTCCCGGCTCCGGGAACGAGAAGCAGGAAAACCGCTTCGGCAACGCCTCCGGAAACCGCTTCACCTTCCGGGCCGGCGGGTCCCGCTGATCTGCGTCCATCCGTCTCCGCGTATCACCCGACCATGACCACCAACCACGGCCTCCTCGGCCTGCTCTGGCAGCAGAACACGGGCATCGGCCGCCTGATCCTGCTGATGCTCTTCGCCCTTGGCGGCACCGCGGCGGCCGCGGCGCTGCGGCACCTGCACCGCTACCGCAGCGTGGAGCGGCACGCGCTGGACAGCGTACGCGCGAAGCTGCGCGGGATCCGGGATCGCGAAGAGGCCGGGGAGCCGGAGGGAAGCCGCCCCGCCGCGCCGGCGCCGGTAGACCTGGCCGAGCTGCGCGAGAACGTGCCGCCCGGCACCCTGATCGGCGACCGCCTGGCCGCCCTCGCGCGAATGAAGCAGGCACGGGTGAAGGTGAACGTCGAGGCGCTGCAGCAGATCACCCTGCTGCGCGAGAACGCCAGTCCGGGACTCGCGTTTCCCGCCTACGCGGTGGACCTGGCGATGATGCTGGGGATGCTGGGCACCTTCGTGGGGCTGTGCCTGATGCTGCTGCAGATGCAGGGGGTGCTCCCCAGCGCCTCCGGCGTGCCGGCGGCGGGCGGGTTCGCCGAGGCGGCCCAGAGCCTGGGCGGCATTATCGCCAGCAAGAAGACGGCGTTCGTCACCACGCTGGTAGGGCTCTCGTGCGCCATCGCCGTCTCGTTCCTGAACTTTCTCCTCGCCCGCGCGCAGTCGGCGTGCTACGACGCGCTGGAGCGGTTCACCACCGAGGAGCTGCTCCCCGCCACCGTGGCCACGGTGGAGGACGAGACAGCGATGGAAAAGCTGTCGCTGCAGCTGAGCGACACCTTCGCCAGCCTGGGCAGCCTGTCGGAGCACCAGGCCGGCAACCTGGAGCGGCTGCAGGAGATGCAGGACGCGTTCGGCGCCATCGTCGGCAGCATCCGCGCGATCACGCAGCAGTCCGCGCGCGGACCCGCGGAGGAGGCGGCGGGCGCGCTCACCGCCCTGGTGAAGCAGCTCGCCGACGCCAACGACGCGCTGGTGAAGGTGGCGGAGTCGGTGGCGATGCGCGCGGTGCACCAGCGCCAGGAGGTGCCGCTGCGGCGCGCGAGCGTGGGCGCGTGGGTGGACGACGGACTTACCCTCGCGCGGCGCAACCCGCTCCCGGCGCTGCTGGGCGCGGGCGCGCTCGCGGCGCTGCTGGTCTTCCTCTTCTGACCCGGAGTGCCCTGCAATGAAGCGCGCGCTCGCGGAAAACCTGGTGAATACCCGCGTCCACTACTGGCCTGGCCTCATCGACATGCTCACGTCGATGCTGATGTTCTTCCTGCTCATCTATTTCGTGGAGAGCAACTTCGGCTCGGCGAGCGCGCAGCTGGCGATCGCCCGGCAGAAGCAGGCGCTGTTCGTGTCCGTGCTGCACCAGGAGTTCGCCGCCGAAATCGCGGCGGGCCAGGTGGCCGACTCTACCGACCTGAACCTGCTGCAGATCCGCTTCGGCGACGGGGTGCTGTTCGAGCCCGGCAGCTACGAGCTGCACCCGCGCGGCGCCGCGCTGCTGCGGCGGCTGCGCGACGTGTTCCACCGGGTGGACGGCCAGGGGGCCGGCCTCCTGTACGAGCAGATCCAGATCGAGGGCCACACCGACGATCTCCCCTTCCGACGCCCCGCCTACCCGCGCGACAACTGGGAACTCTCCACCGCGCGCGCCACCGCTGTGATGCGCTTCCTGACCCGCGGCGCACGGCCGCTTGAGGAGCGGCGGATGTCGGTGAACGGCTACGCCCAGAACCGCCCGGTGAGCGGGCATCGCAGCCGCAACCGGCGGATCGAGCTCCGCATCTACTTCTCCGGCCGCTTGGCCAGCGCCGCCGCGGGGGCACCATGAGCCCGCCTCCTGAGAGCCTCCGTACCGACGACACCGCGCTGCGCCGTGCCATCTGGCGCTTCGAATACGGGCAGCTGTCCGACCGGCGCATCAAGCGGCTGTTCCGCGCGGCGTACCTGCGCGCCGCGCGCGACTTCACCGCGCTGGAGGCCGGCGTGCCCGCGGTGCGCCGGCATGACCCGGCGCTTCTGGCCGGCCGCGACGCCTTCCGCGCCCGCGCCGACGACGCGCTCCGCGGCGAGCACTTCCGCGCCGCGCTGGACGAGATCCTTCGCGGACGCAGGACGCTGGCGACCATGCAGGCGCTGGTGCAGGCGGCCGCCAGGATCGATCAGGCGGCCAAGGCCGTGGAAAGGCTGCACGACCACGCGCGGGTGCCCCGGCTGCGCGCTCTTCCCTGCATCCAGGCGCCCGCGGAGCTGCTGGCGGCGGCGCGCGCGCGCACGGCGGCGAAGCGCTACGCCCAGGCCCGGTACCTGGCGGAGGCGTCTCTCGCCGAATCCTCGCCGCTCGAGCGTCGCGAGCGCGCGTCGGCCGCGCGCCGGGAGGCGCTGGAGGCGCGTATCGACGAGGTCCGCTCGCTCTGCGCCAGCACGCGCGCCCTGGCGGGCGAGAACGAGGCCGATCCCGTGGCGGACGGCAGCCTGGAAGCGGTGGCGGCGCTCGCGCGCGACGGCCTCGTTGCGCTGGCGGAGCGGATGGCCGACGAGGTGGCGTTCTCGCTGGCGGCGCGCGGCCGGCTGCACCGCGAACTGTGCCGCGCCGGCGCGCAGAGCCCCGACGACGCTGCCGTGCTGCGCGGCACGGCGGCGGGCGCGGGGCCGGAGGCGTGGGCGTGGGCCACCGCCGCGCTCTGGCGCTCGCGGGTGGAGGCCGGGATGCGCCGGGTAGCCGCGCAGCGCGACCGCATTGAACACGCGCGCGCCCTGCTGGACGCAGGGGCGACTGCCGGGGCACGGGGAAGCGAAGGAGCCGGTCGAGAGGCGTACACTGACTTCATCAACCTAAGAAAACGATGAGCAATCAGACCTTCGAGGAGCGCCTGGTGAGGGACCACCCCGCCGAGCCGCTGGAGGGGCACAACGTGGTGGTGTTCGAGCGGGTGGGCGAGTCGGGCGAGAAGTTTCGGACCATCCTTCCTCCCGGCACGCCGCTGAAACGGGGGCTGCTGGAGCGGCTCTGGCCGCAGGGGCGGTTCTTCGCCATCGCGGTGGACGCATCGCCGGACCTGCACCTGGACGTCAACCAGCACGTGGTGCTCGAGGACGAGGAAGCGCACCGCTTCGACCTTCTCCTGGACCTGTACTACTCGGTGAGCGACCCGCACCTGCTGGCCAGCCTCCGCAACCGCGATCCGCTCGGGCTGGTCTCTGAGCGCGCGCGCCAGGTGATCGGCCGCGACGTCAGGCAGCTGCAGTGGACGGAGATCGTGTTCGGATTCGCGGTCTCCGCGCAGGAGGTTCTGCGGCACAGGCTGCCGGAGCTGAGGGCCTTCGCGGCCGCGTACGGCATCGTCCTCAGGACGGTGGAGGTTGGAAGGCTCCTTCCTGAAGAGGCCACCAGACCCGCGGCCGAGGAAGAGCGCGAACTGGACAAGATCAGACGCGGCGAGCGCGTTACCGTAGCCGGGATGGACAGCGCGCGTCGGATCGGCGATGCGGCGAACCTGCACACGCTGGGAAGCGCCGACATGGACACGGCCGCGCAGGACGTGCGCGACACCGCACGGATCCGTGCCGCCGCGGTGGACGGCCGCATCCGCGCCATCGGAGCGGTGGCGGGCGAGGTTTCCACGCCCGACGAGTTCCGGGCGGTGTTCCAGGGAGGCATCCACCCCGTAGGCACCCCTGGCGCGACGCCCGGCATGCTCTCCGTGCCCGACACCTCGACCAACGCCGCGCTCACGCCGGGGACCGGCGGGTTGTCGGCGCTGCTGCAGCAGGTCGTTTGGGCCACGCAGAACGTCAGCGGCTCGGGAAGGCGCCTGGAGCTGCGCTCGGCGCTGCTGCACCTGGTCGCCGAGGTGCTGCTCGAAGACCTGGCCGAACCGGCAATGCGCACGCGGTACGCCGACCGCGCGCACCAGCTGTTCGCCTCGCTGGAGCGCAGCCTGGTGCCGCACGAGCTCGATGCCCTGCGCACCCTGTGCGACCCGGCGGAGCTCGAACGGTCGTTGCGCGGCTGAAACGGCGCAAGCCTGCCTCAATCATGGAGATCCCTTCGATGTCCGACCCGACCGCCGGCCCGGAGAAGCCCGCCCCTCCCCCCTCCCCTCCTCCTCCGTCCCAGCCTTCCTCCCCTTCTTCACCCCCCGCTCCACCCTCCGCCGGGACGGGGAGTCCGGCGGAGGGTGGAGGAGCTGGGAACGGCGCCCCGCCGCCCGGCGTCGGCCCCACGCAGAACAACTACTTCGAGGGCCGGTTGGAGGTCGACAACCTCGACCAGCGCAGCATCGGCATCAACGTCGAGCGCCAGGTCTTCGAGCTCTACCAGGCCCGATCGGCCACCCGCCGCTTCTCGTGCGCGGAGGTGGAGCCGGTGCCTCCGCAGTGGGAGCAGGAGAGCGCGCTGAGCTTCCGCGGGACGGACGCGGAGGTGGACGAGCTGCTCAGGCACCTGGAGGAGCGGCGCGTGCTCCTGCTCACCGCCGAGCGCGGGGCCGGCAAGGTGAAGACGGCGCTGTACCTGGGGTGGCACCTGCGCCAGCGGGGGCGCTGCATGGAGGCGACGCTGCTCGCCGAGTCGCTGGACCGCAAGGTTCGCATCGACGTGCGCCACCTCGCCACCCGCGACCACGGCTTCAGGAACCGTCTGGTGATCTTCCCCAACGCCTTCTCGCGCGCCGACCCCGACGTCACGCGACTGTTCGAGACTACCGACCGGTCCGGCTGGCAGCAGCTGGGCGAGCAGCTCCGAGCGCGCGGCGCGTACGTGGTGTTCACCACCGACCCCGGCGGCGCCGGCCGGGTGGAGGAGCTGCAGGCCGCGCAGGGCGTGCACCGCCGGCTCTCCCCGCACCCGCCCGACCTTCTGGCCGACGAGCTGGAGCGGAAGCTGGATACGCTCGCGGGCACAGACGGCGTCGACGCAGAACAGCTGGCCGCGCTGCGAGAGGGGCGCGAGTGGCTGCTCGCGACCTTCCGCTACGCGCCGCAGGTGCTCGAGTTCGTGGACCAGTACCTGGAGCTGGCGACCCCCGGGTTCGGGCTGGAGGAGGCGTGGCGCCGCATGCAGAACGCCGACGGGAGGATCCTCCAGGACCTGGACGGCGACTTCGAGGGGTGGTCGTTCGCGTTCACCCTGGCGCTGGCGCAATGCGGGGGTGAGGCGGGCGGGGTGCCTTGGGTCGATGTAGACCGGCTGCACCGGCACGTGCGCCAGTGGCTGCGGCGCGACCTGAACCTGCGCTACGCCGACGCGCAGGGCGCCGGCGTGGACGCCGATGCCGATGCCGACACACGGCTGGAGTTCTCCGACACGCGCCTGCTCAAGCGCGCGCACGCCGAGGTGGAGGCCGGAGCGCTGTCGCACACCGTCCGCTTCCGCGACGGCGCGCCGCCGGAAGGGATGTGGAAGGCGATGCTCGACCGCCACCGCCGCGCGCTGCTCACCGTGACCCCCGGGCTGCGCACCCTGGCCGAGCGGGGCGACGAGGAGCTGCAGACGCTGCGCGTGCTGGCCGCGCGCGTCCTGGGCCGCATCGGTGAGATGGACGCGGCTCGCATCACGCTTCCCCTGATGGACCGGTGGGCGCACTCGGGAAGCCAGCAGCGGCGGGCCGCGCTGGGCGCGCTGATGGACGGCGTGCTGGCCAGCCGGGCCGAGCGCTACCGCGACGCGTGCCTGCGCCACCTGCGGGCGCTGCAGCGCGCCGCGTCGTCGGACGAGGAGCCCGACGCGCACCTCCCGGCCGTGATCGCGGCTTGGTCGTGGGTGGGCGACCACGACCTGTCCCTGGCCATGCGCGAGCTGGGCGCCATCGCGCGCGAGCGACTGGTGCCCATGATCGAAGACACCCAATGCATCGAGCGCCTGCTCGGGAAGGTGGAGCGCGCCACCGGCCAGAAGCCGTCCGCGCGCGGTGCGGCGGTGCTGAGGTCGTGCCGGGCCGTGCTGCGCGGCGTGGCATCGCACATCTACGCCGGGCAGGACCGCGCGTTCCTGGGCGTGCAGTTCTCCGTGGCGTCGCTGTGCGCCACGCGCGGCCCGGTGCCCGTGTTCACGGAGCTGCGCAGGTGGATCGCCGACGGCGGGTGGCAGGCGGGCGTGGTGGTGGCGCTCATGTTCCTGCACGAGCGCGGGATCGCCGACCAGCTCAAGGAGCCGCCGGTGGATACGGCCCCGGTGGAAGGCGGACCCGGCGCATCGTGCAATCCGCTGGTGGCGTCCCTGGTCGAAGGAGAGGCCGAGGTCCGGCAGACGGCGCGGTTTCTGGGCGAGATGTACGAGAGCCTGCGAACTCCTTTCGCGGCCTCGCCGCACCTGCAGCGCTACTGCCTGGAGAGCCTGCAGGCGCACCTGGTGGACTGGGTGCGCGACGCGCTTCCGGTCCCCGAGCACGCCGATGCCATGCGAGGCCTCTTCGAGTCGCTGGCGAGCACGCACGACGGCGTCCTGCGCGACCCCCTGCTGAGCCTGCTCGCCGGCCCCGAGTTCACCGGCGACGACCGCGGGATGCGCGCCTTCGCCGCGTCGGTGCGGGTGTGATACCGCCGCGTTCCCCGCAGCTCATCCAGCCCTTCATCGGGAGGAAGACCATGCAATATCGCGTCATTCCATTCACCGCGAACATCGCGAACAACGAAGGTGCCGCCGCCGCCCAGCTGCAGCACATGATCGTGTCGCTCGCCGCCGAGGGGGTGCTGGCGGACGGCTCGGTGCGGTCCGCCAGCGAAGCGTCGGTGGACGCGCTGTCCCCGATGGCGCCGACGGATCAGTCCGCTCCCGGGACGACCCTGCCTTCCGCGATCCTGTAACCCGCGTTCTTCGCCCTTCCGAACCACAGGTCTGCCTGGGCGGTGTCACGTGGCACGCCCAGGCCGTCCAGGTACAGTTCGCCCAGCGCGTACATCCCTTCGGGGGAGCCTGCGGCCGCGGCTTTCCGGTACCACCCCGCCGCCCGGTCATAGCTTCGGGGCACGCCGATCCCGTTCCGGTAGGTCCGGCCCATGATGAGCATCCCGCGGACCGAACCTGCCTCCGCGGCCGTGCGGTAGAGGCAGAATGCCGCCTCCAGGTCTTGAGGGGTGCCCTGGCCCCGCTCGTACAACTCACCGGTCTCGATCCGGGCGTCCAGCGATCCCGCCTTCACGGCATTCTGGAACCAGGTTAGCGCGGTCCCATAGTTTTGCTCGTCCCGGTAGATGGCGCCCAGCCTGCGCATCGCGTCCGCCCAGCGCTTTTCATCTGCGGCCTTGTGCAGCCAGTGCCGAGCCCAACCCCGGTTGCGCTTCACCCCGTCTCCGTTCTGGTACGCGGAGCCCAGCTCGGTCATTCCACGCGCATCGTCCCTCTCCGCCGCCTCGTGCAGCCAGTGGACCCCCGAGTCGGGGTATGCCCTGGTTCCCTGCCCCCGCAAAAACATGACTCCGAGAAATCCCATTGCTTCGGGGTTCCCGCTCTTCGCAAGGCGCCTGAAGACGGGGAACGCCGCGGCATACCGCCCCGCTTCGTAGTCCAGCTTCGCCCGATCGAGATCCGACTGCACCCCTGGCGGTCCCGCCGTCGAAGACCCGGACGGCGCCATGAGCGCGTGGGGTGCTCCGGCCCAGGCGCAGGCCGAGAACGGCTCTCCCCCTCCACCGTGAAGCAGTTTCACCCCGACCAGCACCGCACCCACGAGCCCAGCTGCCGCCAACCCCGCCCGCCTTCGCTTCGGCCTGACCACGAACACTTTCGAGGCGTCCAGCCCTGGACGCACCACCAACTGTGGGCACTCCCGCTCTTCGAAGTGCTCCACCGCCAGCGCTGCACGCGCCTTGTCAAAAGCGGTTTGGACGGAATTGCCGAACGCGATGGTGCGGTAGAACGAGGAGCTGAAGGTAATCGCAGCCGCGTCCGTGATTTCGGTGCGGGTGCCGATGGCGCACCCCACGACCGCGGCGATCGCCCTGGCCTGTGGAAGGGAAAGGCATGCGTTCAGCACGACGACCCGGATGTCGCCGCGATAGGCCTGGAACAGCTGTGCGAGCGCCGAAGCGCCCACGCAGTGCCCGTGAGACGCCTCGGAGCCCACGAGCACCAGACCGGCATCACCGCAATGCCCGCTGAAGTGCACGACCTGAGGATGGGTTTCGTCCAGGGCCTGCAGCAGGTCGCCCGGGCGCGCGGCCCAGCGCGTATCGAAGTCAAGATCGTCGCGGTAGCTGGCCGTGCTCACCCGCTGACGGATCTCCCGTACCTCCACGTCCAGCTGAAGCCTTGGCGTGCCTCCGTCCCCGACGGAATGCGGGTCTGCGGCAAAGAAGAGGACTTTGGATTTTTTCATGACGGCATCGGGTGATACGAGACGCAGTACGAAATCTTGCCGCCATCGCCAGAAAGGACGGCGAATTCAAGGTTCGATCGGTTCCCCAGGGCGGAGGTGCCCTTTGCGGCCGGGAACAATGCGGATGAGCCGAATGCGGCGGAGGGGCTTGCGGCAACCTTGAAGTTGGTCTGTACGAAGGCATTCGGCAACCCGTCAGGTGCAACGGGCCGTTCCGTCCGAGGCCCCGGCGGAGAGGTGCGGGGAAAACGGAGAGACGAGGCCGACAAAGGATCTCGGCGGGGCAGAACGCGGCGCCAGCAGTGGCGTTGCGCGAACGCCGGCTTCGCATCACGCACGTGGATGGATCTTGCGGCGGCCTCGCGCGGCAGTGCCGAAGAAGCGCCCCGACGGAGCAGCGGTCCGCCTGTCGGGCCCCCCGCGCCCCGACGTTGGTTCTGGCCGGCAAGCGTCAACCCGGAGCCCTGAATCGATCGGCCCGTCCCGACCGTCCTGGTGTGGCTCCACACGTCATGGAATGGTGAACGTGCCTACTCCGACATTGCCGTCATGTTCCGGATGAACATGGACCTCTCTCGTGTCCCCGGCTCCCGGTTGTCTCTCCGCGCCCGGAGCGCGCTTCTCGCCGGCGTAGCGGCGCTGGCCGCGTGCCCGCACCCGCCCGATCGCGAGGCGCGCACCCAGGACGTGGTCCGCAGCTGGGTCGAGGCGCCGGACAGCGGAGGGTGGCGGATGGGTGCGCTGGCGCATCCCGTGGCCGTCTACGCCGACCGCAGCCGCAGCATGCGCGGCTTTCTCGATCCGAAGTATCCCACCCGCGTCGATTACCGCACGGTGTTCGACGGGCTGCAGGCCCGGCTGGGGCCCCGCCGCGTGTACGGGTTCGGAAGCAGCGTTCGCATGGAGCCGAACGCCGGGCTCGACGTGCTCGGAAACCGCGAGTTCTACGGCGACCGCGACACCGAGATGGAGGAGGCACTGGACAGCATCGCCCGCGATACCCTGCTCGCCTGGAGCCACGTGGTGATCGGCGACGCGCGCCGCAGCGACCCCGACCTGGCCCACCGCCAGTTCGTGAGGATGCGCGAGCTCGCGCTGCGGTGGAGCCGGGCACGCGGGACCTTCCTCGTGGCGGTCTCACGCGCGCCGTTCCGGCCCGTCCAGGGAGATCCGTCCGGCTGCCACGCCGCCTCGGCGGGCGAGCGGGGCGATTCCGCCCGCCAGTGCCCCCTCTACGCCTTCGTCTTCGCCGCGCCGGGGGATGGGATCCGGATCGCGGCCGAGCTCGCCGGGCTTTTCGAGCACGTGTGGGGCTATCCACTCCCCACCGCCCCACTCGACGCGATCACGCTGCGGCCGGGCCAGGCGGCGCCGGAGCCGGGCGTGGGATACGATGCCGTCTGGCTCTCCGGCCCTCCGTCGGTCCCCAAGCTCGAGGCGGACTCACCCGCCACCCGCCCCTTCCACGCGAACCTGGTCCCGACCGACACCTCCGCCCCGGCGGGTAGGCTCCTGGCCCGCCTGCTCGCCGACGGCGCGCACCTGGAGCTCTTCGCCCGCCCGGTCACGTCCGACTCCACCGCCCCGCCGTGGGCGCGCCAGAACGGCCGCGACGGACCCCTGCGCGCCGGCGCCGACGGATCGGGTATCGATGTGTTCAGCCCCGGCGGCGACGACTGCGTCTCCGTCAGTGAGGGCGAACCCTGCGGTACACTCTACCGCATCGAGGCACGCGCGCCGGGCGCTCCCCCGTGGCTTCCCCGCTTCGAGGCGCGTGAGGCGGCCGACGCGGAGCGCACCTTCGGGCTGGGGCGCCTGTTCGAGCCGTTCCTCCCGCTGGGCGCCACCGCGCCCCCGCTGGCCAGGACCTACCTGCTCGTCCGTTGATGGAAGCACCGGGAATTCCGTCGTCGCCGCGCCGCGAACCGGCCGGCATCCACTCACACCGCCAAGAGATCCCATGTTGCTCTGGCTCCTTCACCTGTGGGCACAGCCGCCGATCGGCGCCGTCCTCGTCTGCCCGCCGCCCCGTGCGGGAGATCCGCCTGACCCCGGCGGCCTCTACCTCGCGGCCGAGATCGCGGCCCGGTGGCAGATGATGGCGAGCGTCTCGATGGCCGTGGTCGTGGCGCTGCTGCTGGGCTGCTACCTCCTTCCGCGCGCGAGCCTGAACCGCGCCTTCGTGGTCCGCTGGTGGATCACGCTGGCCGTGTCGGCGGTGCTGTGCCTGTTCGTTCCGCTCGCGGTGGGGATGTACTCCCCCGTGCACGCCCGTGCCGGCAGCTGCAGCACGCGCCCGGCGGCGTTCCTGGTCGACCTCCCGTTCGACCTCCTCCTCCCTCGGATGCTCGCGGGGCTGGTGTGGGGGCCTCTCGCGTTCGCCGTTGTCTCGCTGCTCGCCACCTGGCTGCTGGGCAGGTGGTCCGGCGCGGGCGGCTTCTTCCACTACCGCGGCTGCCCTCGGCCGCGGTGGAACCCGGGCCAGGGGTGAGCCATGAGCGCCAACCTTCTCTCACCCGACTACCGCCAGCGCACGCTGGTGTACCTGGCCCTGGGCGGCAGCGGCGCCCGCGCGCTGGAGCCACTGCTGCACCTGTGCGCGCTGGGGCTGGGGCCGGCGCAGCTCCGGGTGCTCCTGCTGGACCCCGACCAGGGGAACGCCGCGGTCACCCGCGTGGGCCGCGTGCTGGACCAGTACCGCGCCGCCCGCGAACGGCTGGCCGACGCCGGCGCCGCGGGGAGCTTCTTCCGCACCGAGGTGGTGGATGCGCTTCCCGAGTCGCGCGTGTGGTCGCCCCTCGCCGACGACGGCTACATGCCCGACACGCGCTTCGCCGCGGGGGTCGACCGGCAGGTGATGGATGCCGACGCGCCCGAGCTGGGCATGCTGTTCGACCTGCTCAACTCGCGCCGGGTGCGGGAGATGGACCTGGCGATGGGGTTCCGCGGCGTTCCCTCGGTGGGCACCGTGTTCATGAACCGCCTGCGTGACGAGGCCTTCTTCGCACAGCTCCTCTCGCAGTACCACGGAGCCGCGGGCGCCACCGTGTTCTTCGCCGCCGGGTCGGTGTTCGGCGGCACCGGCGCGGCCGCGCTTCCCGTGGTCGGCCGGGCGCTGCGCGACGGGGTGCAGCAGCGGCCCGGCGCGTCGGCCATCCGCGGCGCCGCGCGCGCCCGCCTGGGCGCCGCGCTCCTCCTCCCCTACTTCACCCTTCCCACCCCGGGCGGCGCGCCGGCCGACGGAGGGCCCCGCCCCGAGAACGCGCTCTTCGCGCACAACGCGGCGGGCGCCCTCCCCACGTACCTGGACCGCGAGCGCGACCCCGGCTACGGGGCGTACTACCTGGTGGGCGACAGCCTCCCGCGCGAGCAGGCGCGCAACGAGCTGGGCGGCGAGGCGCAGGCCAACGCGGCGCACTACGTGGAGCTCTTCGCCGCGCTGGCCGCGCTCGACTTCACCGCGCGCGGAGGCGAGGAGCGCGAGGACCGGCTCCCCATCTACCGGGCCACCGGCGTGGGGAGCGACGAGCCGGGGTGGGGCGACCTCCCGGTGGACCGGGGGACCCGTCGCGCGCTCAAGGGTGCGCTGGTGGCCCTGCACACCTTCCTCTCCTTCTTCCGCCCCAACGGCGGCTCGCCGGCCGACCTCGCGGCGGCGCTGCACGGCGTGACCTGGGCGGGGCTGCTGCGCCTGCCGCCCGCCACCTGGTCGGACCGCTCCGACGCGCTCGACGCCGTGGGGCGCAGCTGGATGAGCACCTGGGAGTGGCTTCGCGAGCTGCGGCGCTCCACCCCCGCGCTGCGCCTGGCCGCCGCCACCGCCGACCAGCCGGCCCGGGTGCCCACCCACGCGCTGATCGAAGGCTTTGGGCGCGGCGGCCAGCGGGGGCGGCGCTCCGACGACGTGTTCAGCGTGTTCCGCGCCTGGAACACCGAGGCAGCGCGCCGCAGGAACGGCGGGTTCGGCGCCTTCATGGAGGTGCTGCGCGCAGGGAGCGAGCGCTTTTCCGAAGACCGTTTCCCCGAAGCCGAACAGCCTGTCCAGGAGGAGGACTGAGATGGCCACGCCCGCACGCGCCCGCCGGCTGCTGCCGCGGTTCCGCCCGCAGACCAACGTTCCCGACCTTCCACCCGGCCGCTGGAGCGTGGTGGAGGCCCCCGCCGAGCTGGGCAAGCTGGAGGTGCCCCGCGACGACGACGGCGGTGCGTTCCGCACCGGCGTCCAGTCGGTCCCCAGCCCCTGGGCGCGGCTCTTCCTCTTCCGCGACGCCATGCTCGACCCCAGCCACCCCGCGCGGGCGCTGGTGGAGAACGAGCTGCTGGACGCGCTGGAGCTTGCCTGGGTGTGCGGGCCCCAGTCGCTGCCGCTGGAGACCGCCCAGTTGCGCGTACCCGACCTGGTGGGCAGCGAGGTGACCGCGCGGGTGCGCGACTACGCGTCGGCGCTGGTGGACCTGGCGCCGCGGACGGCTCAGCACGAGACGCGCGAGGCCAGCGCGCTTCCCGTGATCACCCTCGCCACGGTTGACGGCCGGCCGGTCTTCGCGTCGTCGCCCTACACCGTGCTCTTCACCGCCGAAGACGCCGCCCACGAGGGCTATCCCTACCTCTTCCGCTACGCGGCGGGCGTGCCGGCCCGCCCCCTGCGCGAGCGCGAGTTCTCGTTCCAGCGCTACGTGGCCACGGTGGTGCTCCCGCAGATGCTTGCGCCCCGCCCCGCGCCCTCGGAGCACGTGGACGAAGACGCCGTGCGCCGCGGGGTGGCCAAGTGGCTGGCCGACGCGGTGGCCGACGCGCGCCGGGCCGCCGGGCAGCGGCAGGGCGAGCTGGCCGCGCCCGAGAGCCTCGAGGCGCAGCTCCGCAGGCTGTCGCTGCGCCATGCAGGCGAGCACGCCTTCGCCGGGGTCACCCTGTACACCGGCGCGCCGGGGCACCTCCCCAGCCGGTGGGCGCTGCGGGCCACCGCCGGCCCCGAGCCGCGGCCCCTGGTGCTGGTTCCCGGCACCTTCGACGGCGTGTACGGCGAGGGGCTGCCCCGGGTGGAGCTCCCCGCGGGGCTGGAGCGGATCCGCGACCGCGAGGTCCTTCCCGGCACCTCGCACCGGCGCCGCTGGGTGCTTCCCGAAACCGACTGGCTGGCCGACGCGCTGGTGATCCTGAGCTATCCCCTGGACCCCGAGGGGGCGTACGGGCACGGGTGCTATCACCCCGACTCCTCGGTGACCCAGGCGCCGTTCGCCCAGCCGCAGATCGCCCTTCCGCTGAAGCCCGACTTCTTCCGCTGGTTCCAGCCGGCCGAGGTGGAGCGGTGGCTGCGCATCGACGTGCCGCGCCCCGGCGAGGTGCGGGTGACGCTCACCATTCCCGTGGGGAGCGAGCACCCCGAAGAGCTCCGCGTCACCCGGCGCTACACCGCGGCCCAGATGCGGCAGGACCAGGGAGGCCCCGAGGTGGTGGTGTGGCCCGCCTTCCAGGCCGACGACTGGCCCCACTACGCGGTGTTCCGCCTGGACCCCGCCGCCGGGCCGATCCACCCCTCCACCACCCTGCGGCTGAAGGCGTTCGCCGACGGGGCGGAGCTCCCCGACATCGGGCAGGCGGAGCGCTCGGGAGAGGCGGCGACCTACGCCTTCGACCGTGCCCCCACGGTGCTCGCCTTCGAGGCCGACGGCGGGCCGGGGCTGCCGCCGCAGGCGCTCGGGGTGCTCCTTCCCCGCTACCGGGCCGCCCCCGCGCCCTCCGCCGAACGGTGGACGGTGGGGGTCGACTTCGGCACCTCCAACACGGTGGTGGCCCTGCGCAAGGACGGCGTGCAGGAGCCCGCGGTGCTCCAGCACGAGCGGCTCCTCCTCCCCGTCACCCGGGCGGGAGCCGACCTGGGCTTCTACACCGACTCGTTCTTCTTCCCCGGAACGATCTCACCCGAGCCGTTCAACAGCGCGGTGGTGCACGTGAGCGCCCTCCCGTCGTACACCGGGGCGGCCCGCGAGCCGGTGGCGCTGCGGGTGAACGTTCCCTTCGCGGGGTGGGTGAAGGACGACGCGCGCAACCGGGTGGCCGACGACCTGAAGTGGTCCACCAGCGACCGCGAGGAGTTCCTGGCCTCGGTGTTCCTCCGCAACGTGGCCGCGCTGGCGCTCGCGAGCGCCCGCGAGGCCGGGGTGCGGCCGGAGAACGTCACCTTCGCGTATGCCTATCCACGCGCCTTCGAGATCGACCGGTTGAGCGACCTGCAGGCCCGCTGGCGGGGGTTGCTGGGCACCTCCGACGGCGGCGCGGACGCACCCGGCCGGCCGCGGCTGGCCGCCCCGCTGGACGAGGGGCAGAGCGCGCTCCAGTACTTCCTGCGCCGCGGGTCGGTGACGGTCGCGGGCGACGCGTCGGTGATCATGGACGTGGGCGGGGGGACCACCGACCTGGCCGTGTACGCGCGCGGGACCGCCCTGGTGCTCGATTCGCTGCGCTGGGGCGGGCGCGACCTGGTGAGCTCGCGCGTGCGCCAGGTCGGCGTGAAGGGCTTCACCAACCCCTTCGTGCGCGCCTTCGCCGCGTGGGCCCGGGAGAACGGCCTCCCCGGCTCGCAGCTGGAGCCGCTGCTCAAGTTCGAGAAGGAGGGGCACGACGCCCTGGCACTCGGCTACCTGCTGCGCAGCCCCTGGTACCGCGCCGACGGCGCGCTCCGCTTCCGAGAGAGCGCCGAGTACGGTGCCTTCCGCGGCGCGGTGCTGTACTTCTTTGCCGCCGCCTTCCACCACACCGGGCTGCTGCTGCGCGCGCTCGACGCCACGCACCCCGGCCTGCGCCTGGACGCGGTGGTGCTCGCGGGGAACGGGAGCCGCTTCCTGGAGTGGCTGCAGCGCGAGTGGGGCGAAACGGTCTCCAACCCCTTCCGCGACGTGCTGCTGTCCGTGCTCGCGTCCGCGCGCGGGGTGCCCCAGTCGAAGGCGCCGCGCGTGGTGCCGAGCCCCGCGCCCAAGCACGAGGTGGCGCTGGGGCTGGCCGCCGGCGTCGACGCCACGAAGCTCACGCTGGCCGGCGACGCCAAGGGGTCGGTGGTGGGCGAGTCGGTCAGCATCGCGCGTCCCCGCGACGAGCCGGTGCGCTACGCCGCGACCTCGCGCATCGCGTCGCACCTGAAGGCCACCGGCGACACCATCAGCGGCATCCGCTGGGAGAGCGGTCCGATGGAGATCGACCGCTTCCACGCCGCGCTTGCCGCGGCCGCGCGCGAGCGGCTGGCGGGGGTGGGCGGCCCGTGGCCCGGCTTCCCCGACCACCTGGAGCAGGCGCTGCGGGGGATGGGCACCGAGGGGATCCAGCAGGCCACGCGCGGGCGGCTGGAGAGGCTGCTGCGGGAGACCCGGGGCGTTCCCGGATCCCTGTTCATGGTCGAGTCCGCGGCCGTGCTCGACCACCTGATGGACGCGTTCTTCATCTCCTACCTGCGAGGTGACGGATGAGCCCGCTCGCGTGGGCCGCGGCGGGCGCCGTGGCCGGCCTGGGCGCAGCGCTGGCACTGGTGCGCAGCGGCCTGGTCCCCGCGTGGCTGTTGCGGGGCGGCTCGGGCGCCGACGGCCGCGGGGGATCCTCGATCCACGGACGGACGGCGAACGAGGCGGGCGCCGGAGACACGGTGTGCGTGCGCCTGGCCTACGACGATCTCAAGCTGATCCGCGACGACATCCAGGGCCTGCACGTCATCCGCAACGACCTCAGGCACGTGGGCGACCTGCTCGAGCGGCTCCTGGAGGAAGCGATGGCGTTCCAGGCGACGCGCCTGAACCTGTCGCCGACGGAACCGGGTGGATCGACGCGCGACACGTTGCGCGAGCGGGTCCGGGACACCGCTCCGGCCGGTGGCTTCCCGTGGCAACAGGGAGGGCGCGGCCGCCGGAGGGAGGAGCAGCACGACGACTACGACGGAGGATTCGATGCCAACCTGCCCACCCGCGGGGCGGCCACGGGCGACCCGGCCTGGTCCGCGCCGGCCGCCGCGCAGCCGCGTGAGCCCTCGCCCGACGCGGTCTTCGTGTCAGCCAGCAACGACGCCGTGATTCCCAGCGAGCGCCACCCGCCCGAGGCCTGGCTGGAGCGCAGGGGGGGCGAGGGCGACGTGTGGCTGAACCCGCGGGTGGCGCTCACCGACCCGGCGCTGCAGCGCTGGAGCACCTTCTTCGACTGGGAGCGGCGGGAGCCGGGTGCCCGGTACCAGGCCGACCGGCCGGCGGTGGTGGCGTGGTCCGGCAACGGAGGCAGCGTGCTGCGCAAGGGCGTGGCGAGGCCGCTATGAGCGAGTCGATGTCCGCGCCCCACACCGCCCCGACCCCGCCGCCGCCGCGCCCGGCCGCGCCGAAGACCCTGGGGCGCCTGGCGCTCCCACCGCGCGGGAGCCGGTCGGCCGCGGTCTACGAGTGGTTCGGGGTGCTCTTCTACCTGGCCGCGGGCGCGGCCCTGTTCGGCGTGCTGCTCGCGCGCGAGCAGGGCGCCCTGGCGGCGACGCTCGAGCTGGTGGGGCTGGGCGACGAACCCAACTACGCCCTCACCGGCCTGATCGTGCTCGGCTTCATGCTGGTGCTGCGGGCCTGGTGGAGCGTGCGTCAGGACCGGGCCGAGATGGCCGCCGAGGAAGAGGACGTGGAGTGGGTCAACCTGCACGGGCGCGAGGGGCTGGGGCTGGTGTTCGCCCCCGCGGCGCGGCGCGGCGCGCTGTTCCGCAATGGCGACCGCGAGTACAACGCCGAGGCGGGCGGCCGCGTCGAGACGCTGATGGACGACCGCGTCCGTCGGATCCTGGAGAAGGCCCGCGATCCCTACCTCCGCGTCTCACCCGACGAGCTGCGCGGGATCGCGGAGACCCGCACCGCGCGCTACGGCGTGTTCGCCCGCTACGCCTCGTCGCTCCTCCTCCTGCTGGCCGTGCTGGGCACCTTCGCCGGAGTCAAGACGGCGCTCCCCGGGCTGATCGACGCGGTGTCGCAGACGGGCGGGGCGCAGCCCGGCGGCGCAGACATCGCCGCGCCGCTACGCGCCGTGGCCGACGCCTTTGGCGGCAACGCCCTGGCGCTGGTGGGCGCCATCGCCGTGGGGCTGATGGCGCAAGGGCTGGCCACCGGGCGGCGGAACCTGCTGGAGCGGCTGGAGCTGGTCTCCACCGAGTTCCTCTACGGCGGCTTGCACGGCGGCGGCTCGGTCGATCCGCTCACCGAAGCCGTGCGCGAGCTGCGTGAGACTGCGGCGTCCGTCCGCGACACGGGGCGCGCCATCGAGGGGCTCGAGTCGGGGATGAACGGGCTGTCGGAGAGCTTCCACGAGGCGTTCGAGCGGCTGAACGAGCGGCTGGTGGAGCTGACCGCGCAGCAGGACGAGGCGCTGCACGAGAAAACCGGGAGCGAGCTGCGCGAGCTGCAGCGCCGGGTGGGCACGCTGGCCGAGATGGTCGAAGGCGTCGCGCGGGCCTACCACGGGATCGTCGACACGGTGCAGGAGCGCTCCCAGGCCTCGGAGCAGGCCATCGACCTGATGCGGCAGAGCGCCGTCTCCCTGCACGACGCGCTCCGCTCTCTGGGCGGCTACCAGGCGGGCGCGGAGCGCACCGCCGCGGGAGTCCAGCAGACGCTCGACGCGCTGCGGGAGGGGAGCGAGGCGGTGGTCGCGCGGATGGAGGCCGTGGCCGACGCGGTGGGACGCGCGGAGCCGGCCATCGACACGGTCGACCTGATGCTGCGGCGGGTGGCCGAGCGCGTCTCCAGCGTGGACGAGCGCGCCGCGGCCACGTGGGCCCAGGCGGCAGAGAGTGTGAACGGCCGCCTGTCCGCGGCCCTCGAGGCGCTGCAGGCGGCCGGCGCCCGGGCCGCGGCGCCCGCCCTCGCGGCGGCGTACGACGGAGTACCGCGCGACCCCGAAGCGGGCGCCCTCTTGCGGCGCATCGCCGCGGCGCTGGAGGTGGAGCGCGGGCCCACGCGGGGGCAGCTCGCGGCGGCGCAGGCCGCCGGCACCCTCGCCGCGCTGGGGCTGGGATACGGCCTGTACCTAACCGGCCGGGCCCTGCTCCCGCTCCTCGGCTTCGGGAGCTAGGACAATGCGACCTGGCGCAGGAGACGAGGAGGGCGACGGCGGGCCGTGGCCGGCGTTCGCCGACCTGCTGGCCGCCACCACCCTCCTATTCCTGATCCTCTTCGCGGCGCTCGCCGTGCCGGCCATGCAGCGTGCCCACCAGGCCGATGCCCAGGCCTCGAACCTGGCGCGGATCGACTCGGTGCTCCTCCGCGCGGCCGACCGCCATGTGAGCGTTCAACGTGTGGGCGACTACGTGCTGGTGCGCATCGCCGAGGAGGCCACCTTTCCCAAGAACGAGCACGCGCTCGCCCTCATGAAGCCCGAAGGAAGAGCAATTCTGCACGACTTCGGACGCTTTCTCTCCGGGGGGCTGGTCAACGAGATCGACCAGGTGCAGGTGGTCGGCCACACCAGCAGCGAGGGAAGCGACGAGCGCAACTGGGTGCTGAGCTCGGCGCGCGCGGCGACGGTGGCGCTCTTTCTGATCGACAGCGCCGGGGTCCCCGCCTGCCGCGTGTCGGCGCTGGGGCGCAGCCACTACTACCCGGTGCGCCCCGCTCGCGCCCGCGCGGGCGCGAAAGCCGACCCCGCCGACCGACGCATCGAGCTGGAGATCCGCCCGCAGCTTCCGGGCGATACCGTGCAGCGGCACCGGCGCGACGCCTGTGTCGACAGCCGCCGATGAACGCCGCCGCGCCCTCTTCGGCCGACGCCCTTCGCGGCCGCCTCGACGTGTCCGACGATGCGCGCCGGCACCTGGTCCGGGTGGAGAGCGAGGCCTGCGAGCTCCTGACCGCGCTCGATACGCGCCTGGCCGGCGGCGACCCGGCGCTGGCCGCATCGGCCGCCGACCTCACGGGCTTCCTGGCCGGCGTGAAGAGCCCGCTGCTGCGTGCCCTCGGGCGGCGGGGCAGCGACCTCGACGCGGGCGGGCTGGCCCGCAGGTCGCTCGACCACGCCTGGAACGCGGTTCGGGGGCGCGCCACCCGCGCGATCGAGCGCCACGACGTGGCGGTGGAGTTGGAGCGCATGCTGCGCCGCGTCCGTGATCGGTTCTCCGGGCGGCTGCCCTGGCACCTGGCGCGCGCGCTGGACGCGGCCGGCGTGGACGAGGGCACGCTCCGCACCCGCGAATCCGCGTGGCTGCGGGCCCGCCACGAGCGGCTGCAGCGGGTGGAGGAGGAGCTCGCCGCGGCCGAGCGCCGGCTTCCCGCGTACGTGGACGAGCCGCTGGAGGTGAAGCGCTGGCCCGACGCGGTTTCGCGTGCGGAGCTTGCGGCGGCGGTGGAAGAGGCCGACCCGTCCCGCGCGGCGGGTGCGTCACCCGGCCGGGCCGAGGCGCTGCGGACGCTTTCCGCGCGGCACCTGGCGCGCCTGCGCGGACGCCCGGGAGCGGCACGCCCGGCCCCCGCGCTCGACGAGATCGCCGCCCGCGAGTCGGTGGCGCTGGTGGACGCGAAACTCGCGCCCGGCACCGCCGACCTCGACGCGTGGGGCGTCCTTCTCCGCCACGCGGCGCGCAACCGGGCTCCCTCCCCTGCTGATCCCTCGTCGGCGGCGGAGCCCCGCGAGCCCGCCCCCGCATCCACCCTGTACGTGGTTCCGCTCTTCGGTCCCTACGTCCTCATCCGGATGGGCGACGGGTGGCCGGTGCAGGTGCGGGGGCGCGGGGTCCGCTGTGGTGTGCGGGCCGAGTGCGTGGCCGCCGTCCCTCCGCGGGCCGACGCCGTGGCCGTGGATCCCGCGGCCTGGGCGGGACCGCTGTTCGACCTCCCGGCCGACCCGGGGGGCTACTGGCTGGAAACCGGCACCCCGGCCGTCGTCCTCCCCTTCGCCCGCATTTCCGCCGATCGGTGGCTGGCCGAGGTGGTGGCGCGGGGCACCCTGCGGGTGGGCGCGACCCCCGCCTGGGAGCGCCTGCCGCGGCGGTCGCGGGCGTCGGTCCGCATCCTCGCTCCCGCCGGCGCGGTCGCAGGCAACGCGGTGCTCGCGACCGGAAAGCCCGTCCGCACCGAGCAGGCCTTCGGCTGCGAGACGCGGGTGGTTCCGCTCCCCCTGCGCGACCTGACGCACGGTTGGCTGCGCACCGCCTCCACCGAAGCCGGAGAACGCGCGGTGCGGCACGAGCACGCCTTCTTCCGTGCGCTGGAAACCCGAACCACGGGGCGCTCGCCGCGGTGCCTGGGCCGCCCCGCGCGGGGGCCGGGCTATCTCTATGCGCCGCCGGTGGCCCTGCCCCTCGCGTCCTCCGCCGCGCTGCGGGCGTGGCGCGATCAGGATCCCCGCGCGCTGGTTGCCGCAGCCGCGCGGCTGTGGCGTGAGCTCTCGGTGGTTGGACTCGGACTGGGGATGTACCACCCCGCTGCCATCGGGTATCGCGTGGCCGGGGGGCCGTTCGGGTCCGCCGCCGCGTTGCACGCGGTGGCGCTGGCTGCCCCCCTGGGTACGCTGCTCGGCAGGCCCTACCGCGCCGCGCCGGCCGGCATCCCCCCGCTGGATCGCCTGGGACGCCTTCCGCCGCATCCCGCCCAGGCCGCGGGAACGCCCGCGAGCCGGGAAACCGAGGCGGCGCTGTTCGCGGTGTACGCGCTGGACCTGCTCGCCGAAGCTCCGCTGGAAAGCGTACCGGAGCAATGGGAGGACCTCGTCGCCCGGCTTTCGGCTCCGCAGCGGACCTTCCGGGAGCCGGAGGTGGCGGCCGGACTGGTCGACGGGCTCGCCGCGGGAGCTTCGGGCGACCTGGTGCTCCGGGTCGCGGCGCTCGCCGGACAAGGCGAAGCCCTGATCGCCGCCGGGTAGGCCGGGCGAACCCCGGCAGCGGGTGAGAATCCGGAAGAAACCATCAATCGAGGCGGGTTACAATGAGGATCGTGGTTGCATCGAAACTGGCCGTCCTCGCCACCGCGGCCGCCTTCACCCCGGCCTGGGGCCAGCCGCGCGAGGGGCTTGCGGACTGCGGCGCCCGCCCTCCCATGCGGTACGCCGCCGTCTTCGACGCCTCGTCGAGCGTGCGCGACAACCCGGCCCTGCGCGCCGAGACGGAAGCAAGCTACCGCAAGCTCCTCGGCCTGCTCGCCGGCCTCCTGTGCACCGGAGACAAGCTCGCGGTCTACACCTTCGTGGCCGACAGCGCCACCCGCATGGATCCGCTGGTGGAGATCACGTCGTCTTCGCGCACGCCCTCGCTCCTGAGCGTCACCGCGCAACGGGTGATCGAAGCCCGCTCGAGCCACACGGACCTTCAGCTGGTCACCCGCGGGATCGTCCGCGACGTGATCCCCGACATGGCGCCGGATGCGATTTTCGTGGTCACCGACGGATCGTACTACCCGCTCCGCCCCACCCCCGGTGACCGCACGCTCGCCGGGGTGCGGGACCGCCTCACGGCGCTGGCCACCTTCGTCACCGACTCGGTGCGGCCGGACAGCTCGAGGGTGTTCGTGATCGGGGTGAACGCCGCAAACAGCTACGCGGTCGACCGTCAGCTCGACGCGGTTCTGCCCGCCGCCTCGTCGCAGCGCCGCTGGAAGAACGTCGACCTGCTCGACGACCACGGGGAAGACCTGCTCGGCGCGGTGTTCGGCGCGCGGTACATCGGCCTGTCGGACCTCTCCCTCTGGGACGTCCTGGTCGGGTTGCCGCAGTCGGTGTGGGCGCGGCGCCTGGGTTATCTCACCGACCGCGACCTTCCCTGGAACGAGGTGAGCACGCTCTCCGTGCAGCACCTGGTGTACGTTCCGGGCGGCCCGGGTGGAAGCACGTCATGCGCCCTGCCCGCCGCGGACAGCGTGCCGGCGAGGGTCGAGCAGGCCGGGTATGCCGTGGCCGGCGGGGTCCTGTGCAGCCTCGGCCACCCGACCCCGGCGCAGATCGCCGCGATTCACGTTTCGTCCAGGTTCTACGCATTCCGCCAGGGCACGTCGCTGTGGCCCGCCGCCAGCACCGACCATGTCCGCGGCCTGAACGACGTGCTCCTGCGGGATTCGAGCAACGAGTGCAGCGGGGGAAGCGTGAGAAATTACTTCGCCCGTGGTAACCGGTGGCCCCCGCCCGACGCACCGCACGTGGGCGAGCTTCGCATCTCGCCCGTCGACATCATCACGTGGAGTGAGCCGATCGAGCTGATCCGGCTGGGTAGCGCCGGCTGTGTGGTCCCACGCTTCACCAGCGGAGAGTGGCCAGGTTCCCCCGGCGATTACTTCGTGAAGGTCGCCCATGACAGGACCTCGGTGTTCCGCGTGACCGTGGACTCCGCACGCAGCCAGGTCATGGAAGCGTACATCCGCCCGGGCGGGCTGCCGTTCCCTTCGGACCGGATCGCCCTCGTGCGGGTGTGCGTCAGAACCCGGCCGGCGCTCTCCGGGCACGAGCGGATGTGGATGCATCTCGGCGACAGGTTTCTCCTGCTGACCCTCGAGCGTGGCCGCCGCTGCGCCAGCGCCGCCTCGGGCGTAGCCGCGTTTTCGGGGCTGGTGGGGCTGGAGCACACCGACCGCGGCTCGGCGGAGGTGTTCGTGGTGAATGAGAACGACGATCCGGACAGCCCGCAGTACGGCGAGTGGGTACCGGTCACATTGAAGAGAGATGGAAAGCTGTTCCTGTCGTGGCTGTACCTCGGTCTCTCGTTCATGGGCGGAATGGTGGTGCAGATGGTCTACGCGTGCGTGACCAGCCGCGGGTTCCACGCAGACCGGCTTGGCCGAATCGCCACGTGGAGCGGTGCAGTGGTTTCGGGGATCATCGTGGCGGTGGTGGCGGAGTTCGTGGTGCTGGTGATGGAAACCGATGTAGACTCGGACAGAATTCCTGTCATCTTCGCGCTGTCCGTGCTCGCGCACATGGTCAAGCTGCTGGCAGCCACGCTGGTGCCCGAGCACGTGGAAGAGTTCCTGCTCACCGACTGAATCTACCGGGCCATCATGAAGATTCAGGACGTGCGAACCGCAGCGGAGCGCCGCACCTTCGCCAACGCCGTGACGGTGATCGTGGTTCTCGCGCTGGTGTCGCTGACGCTGGAATGGCGTTCCGGCTCGGATTTTGGCGAAATTGCGAGCTCTTTCGCCAGCTTCGGGATCATCCTCTCCGTCGCGGCCTTCCGCTTCTTCGTACGCAGCAGTGATCCCACGTCCGGAGAGAAGCTGTGGATCACCGCGCTCTGGAACGCGGCGATCGATCTCGTGGGCCGGCTCCTTCCCGGCGGGGCTGCGGCTCCTCCCTCCCCCGCCCCGGCCCCAGCCTCAGCCCCGCAGCGGAGTTCCTCCTCGACCGTGACTCTCCCCGGTCGATCCACCGGGGACGACGGTGTTCGCCGGGACACGTACGATTGATGCGCGGGTGAGGCTGGCAGCGCGATGATGAGGACGGCACTTGAGGCGGGCCGGTCACAAGCACCTTGCGCTCAAGGTGCGTGAATGCACCGCGTCGCCACGGGCGCCACTCACGCGGCCGCAAGCGCAACGTCGAGCTCACCCGCACCCATCCCTCCGCGCGGCCGGCGATGGCTAACCGTGGGCCGTTGGGGCGCATCCACGGAGGCAGTGCGACGGGGCCACGCACCAGCGGCTCCTCGTCGTTCGGCGCCGGCCGTCAGCGCCGGTACCGCCCCGGGCGCGCCCCGGTTCCCGAGCGCGACCACGACATTGCGCAGCAGCCCGGCGCCTGGGTAGGGCCATGGCGGTGCATGGCCGATGGCCGCCTTGTCGACGACCAGCCGGGCTGGAGCGGATGCCCATCACTCCGGCGCTGGCTCAGGCTCAGCGCCCTCTCCGGCTCGCTCAGGCTCGCCACCTCTCCCGTCCGGGGATAGATAGGATTCTCCAGCGCCTGCGCCACTCCTCACCGGCACCGCTGCGTCTGCCTCGCACGGGTGTCCGCAGGGAGGACGATGCCGAGGCATACCCCCTCTCCCGGTACGGGAGAGGGATTGCGCTCCAAGGCGCAGGGAGAGGGCGCCGCGGCCGCGGATGCGAGACGAACTCCGGACCGGAGAGAAAACCGCTCTAACGCCTCGGCCGCAGGGACAGATCGGAAACCCAGAGCTCGGCTCCGGCGCCATCGTCGGTGGCGCCGCAGTACAGCGCAATCGCAACCGTGCGTACCTGCTCGGCAACCACGCCGAGCAGGTTCTCCTCGATCTCCCTCCGGATGTCGAGCTCGTAGTCCTTGTAGAGCCGCTCCTTCTCGACGTCGATGTAATGAACGTTGTTTCCGCCGTTCCCGCGCCTTGGCACGCCGACGAGCGGGGTATTGGCCAACGGGTTCTGCACGTAGCTGTAGAAGCTCGTCATACCGAGAAACCGGCCGTCTGCGTCCAGATACTGCAGCATCACCGTCGCGATGCCCGTCCCGCTGAAACCGATCATCGGCCCCTCGTGCGACGAGGCGCGAAACGTTCCGCGAAATACGTAGTCAGGTCCGGGAACGGAGACCTTCTGCGTGAACAGGAGACTGCCCCTCCCTTCGTAGGTGAGATGAAGCGCATACCCGGAACGTGCGTCCGCGAACGATACGATCTCGTTGGTGCCCTTGCCCCCGACCCGATCGGCCGAGCGGGTCCATTCCGCAAAGCGGTTCTGGAATCCGCCGTTCTGGACCGTGTTTCCTGATTCGTCCAGCGGTGGTGGCCGGTAGGCCGAATCTGGGACCGGGGAAGGGGCCGCGGGCGGCGGGGCGACCCGGGCGGCTGCCGAGTCGGGGGAGGAGGGAGGTGCGGGGAGGCTGGGTTCCAGGTTCCGGTCCGGGCGGAGGTACACAGCTCCCACCCCGGCGGCACCGGCGACCGCCAACGTGATGACCGCTCGCTTCGTCCAGCCTGGCGCGCGTGGCGGCCTGCTCGTGGGCGAAACCAGCACGAGCCGCGCGGGATCGATATCCGGCTGCGCCGCCAGTCGCGGGCAGTCGCGCTCGGAGAAGTGCGAAAGTCCCACGGCACTGCGCGCCTGGTCGAACGCGGCCTGTATCGATTCGCCGAAACCCATGGCGCGGTAGAACGAGCTGCCGAACGTGATCGCCGCCTCGTCGGTGATCTCTCCGCGCATCCCGATGGCGCATCCGACCACGCCGGCGATCGCTTCCGCCTGCGCGTAAGAATCGCAGGCGTTGAGCACAACCAGCCGGATGTTGCCTGGGAAAGATCGGAACAGCGTCGTGAGCGCCTCCCCTTGCACCCTGTGTGGCCGCTGACCTGCCGGATCCATGAGAATCAGACCCTCGCTCCAGCCATGGGCGCTGAAATGAACCACCTGCGGCCGTACCTCGTACAGGGCCTGGAGCAGGTCGTCGGGTCGCGCCGCCAGACGGAGGTCGACCTCCACCGCGTCGCGGTACTCGGACAGGCGAATTTTTTCCCGGATGCCCCGGACGTCTTCGTCCAGCCGAAGTCGCGGCCGGCGCCCACCCGGCGGAAGGGAAAGTGGGTCGGCGGCAAAGAAGAGGATTTTGAGTTTGCTCATGATCGCGATGGAGGAACACGACTTCCGCAGCCGGGGAAAATCCCCCGCTGTCACCACCGGGGAGGAACGGCGGAATCAGGATCGAAAGATCGATCGCGGATGAAGCCGAGGCGAGCGTGGCGCCCGGGGACCAGCCGATGAGCCGACTGCAGTGAACGGGCTGTGCGACGGTTCGAAGTTCGCGTATCCGAACGCGTTCAACAACCTTTCAAGATCGAGGAAACCGAGCCGGGGTGTTTTCCTTCAGATCGTCGCCTCCACACGAAGACCTGCGGGGACTGGGGAGTCGCCTAAAGCAGGCCTTCCTGCGCGCGCACGCGGGGCTTTCCGCTTGCCCCTCCGTGCAGCTCCGGGATCAAGGCTTGGACCGGCCGGCACTTCGCGGCAGGCAATCTCCAGAAGGCGGTGGAGCTGTTCGAGCGGCGCCTGAAGATTAGCCGCGCCCGCGGCGACCGCAGGAGCGAGGGGCACATGCTGGGGAACCTGGGCGCGGCGTACCGGCGCCTTCGCCAGTTCGACCGCGTGCGGGAGTACATCGAGTGCGACCTGGCGCTGGCCCGCGAGATCGGCGACCGGCTGGGCGAGGGGCAGGCAATGGGCAACCTTGCCATCCTCGAACGCAACCTGGGCAAGGCGCGCCGCGCCATCGAGCTCTTCGAGGAGCGCGTCCGCCTGGCGCGGGAACTGGGGGACCGGCGAGGAGAAGCGATCACGCTCTTCAACGCCAGCCTTGCCTGCCGGGACTTGGGCGAGATGGAGAGCGCCAGGTCCAACGCCCGGGCGGCGTGGAGAATCTTCCACGCAATCGGGGACGCAAACGCCGACGCCGTCCAGCGTTTGCTCCGGGAATGGGGATAGGTCTTTCCTCTCGTTTCGGCTCCTCTAGAACCCGGCCTTCGACTCCATCGCTAGCCGTATCTCCTGTCGCACCGACGCGTCTTCCTCCACCTCCGTCCTCTCCCGCAGCGCCTGCCTCGCTGCCTCCGTGCCGATCCGCCCCAGCGCCCACGCCGCGTGCCCCCGCACCAGCGGCTCCTCGTCGTTCAGCGCGACGGTGAGGGCGGGAACGGCCTCGGGCGAGCCCCAGTTGCCCAGCGCGACGGCGACGTTGCGCAGGAGGCCGCGGCGCTTGGTGCGTTTGATGGGCGAGTTCCTGAAGCGGCGGCTGAACTCCTCCTGCGTCATCGTCATCCACCCGATGAGCGATGGCCCGTCCAGCCCCTCGCGCGCCAGGAACGCCGCCTCGTTCGTCGGCTGGGCGAAGCGGTTCCACGGGCACACCTCCTGGCAGATGTCGCAGCCGTAGACGCGGTTGCCGATCATCGGCCGCAGCTCGCGGGGGATGGGGCCCTTCAGCTCGATGGTGAGGTAGGAGATGCAGCGCCGCGCGTCCATCACCGGCGCGCCGGCGGCGTCGCGGCCGAGGAGCGCGCCGGTGGGGCAGGCGTCCAGGCAGCGGTGGCAGCTGCCGCAGTGGTCGCTCGCGAACGGGTGATCGTACTCCAGCTCCACGTCGAGCAGCACCTCGCCGATGAAGTGGTACGAGCCGCGGCGCGGGTGGATGAGCATGGTGTTCTTCCCCTGCCACCCGATTCCCGCGCGCTGGGCCAGCTCGCGCTCCAGCACCGCGCCGGTATCCACGTACGCGCGCCCGCCGGCGGGGACGAGCTCGGCGGCGATCCACTCCTGCAGCGCGATCAGCCGCTCCTTCATCAGCTCGTGGTAGTCGTCGCCGCGCGCGTAGCGGGCGACGATGCCGCGCGAGGCATCGCCCGTCACCGCCGGATCGGCGTCCGGCACGTAGTAGCGGAGGGCGACGACGACGGCGGACCTGGCGCCGGGGACGAGGACGGCGGGGTCCTTCCGCCTGGCGACGGCGTCTTCGCGGGAGAGGTAGCCCATCTCGCCGTGCATCCCGAGCGCGACCCAGCGCTCGTAGGCGTCGCCGTGCGCGCTCGGGTGCGCGGGGGCGATGCCGACGAGGTCGAAGCCCATCTCCCGCGCGCGGTTGCGGATCCGCGCGGAGAGTGCGGCGGGCGAGAGCGCGGCCGTCTGCGTCATCCCGCCGCATACACCCGTGCACGTGCGGGCGTGCCCTTCCGCCCTCCGCATCCGTGCTGTACGTTTCCGCAGCGCGCTGGGCTTCAGCGACACCCACGGCATCGCCATCGCATTTGGCACTCAGGACCTGGCACTCCGGACTCGATCGAATGCACCTCGTCTTCCCCTCCGACGAGCATCTCCCCGGATACGTCGCCGCGCTGGAGCGGGGATGGTCGCCGGACAACACGCGTCCCGAGGCGGCCATCCGCGAGCAGCTCGCCGCGATCGCGAGCGACCCGGCGGCGTTCCTGCGCGGAATGGTGGACCTGGAGGCGAAGGGGCCGGCGGTGACCCTTCCCGACGGCTCCACCGTTCCGCGGCTTCCCGGCTACCGCAAGTGGATGTGGGACGGCGAGTTCTGCGGGAGCATCGGCTTTCGCTGGCAGCCGGGGACCGCGGAGCTGCCGCCGCACGTGCTGGGGCACATCGGCTACGCAACGGTGCCGTGGAAGCGCAACCGCGGCTACGCCACCCTCGCGCTCCGCCTCCTCCTCCCCGAGGCGAAGGCGCTCGGGCTGGAGTACGTGGAGCTCACCACCGATCCCGGCAACGTCGCGTCGCAGCGCGTGATCACGGCCAACGGCGGCGTGCTGGTGGAGCACTTCACCAAGCCGGCGCAGTACGCCCACGAGGAAGGACTCCGCTTCCGCATCGACCTGCGCTGACCGCCATCTCCGCGCGTCTCCGGATCCTCATCTCCCCCACCCGCCTTTCCCTTCCGCGCGGCCGCTCGCGTTTACCACAGACACTTTCGTCTCCGGCCGCGATCCGCTAGAATTCCCGCGCTTCCACCGGAAACACCGTACGCGATCCACATCCCCCACCCTTTGCAGTTCCCCGCGTGAGCGAGTACCGCCCCGAAAACCCGCTGATCGTGCAGGGCGACCAGAGCGTGCTGGCCGAGGTCGGCAGCCCGCGCTTCGCCGAGGCGCGCGACCGCATCGCGCCCTTCGCCGAGCTGGTGAAGAGCCCCGAGCACGTGCACACCTACCGCATCACCCCGCTCTCCGTCTGGAACGCCCGCGCGGCCGGGACCGACCCGGGCGAGATCATCGCGGCGCTGCGCGAGTACGCCAAGTACCCGGTGCCCGCCGTGGTCGAGACCTCGATCCGCGACGCGGCCGCCCGCTACGGCCGGCTGCGGATGGAGCGCGGCCCCGACGGGATCGTGCTGTCGGCCGACGAGCCGGAGCTGGCGGAGATGATCGCGCGCGTGCGCGGCGTGGCATCGCACCTGGGCGAGCGCGTGTCTCCCACCGCGTTCGCCGTGCCCCCCACCGAGCGCGGGCGGCTGAAGCAGGCGCTGGTGAAGGCCGGGTGGCCCGCCGAGGACCTGGCCGGCTACACCCGCGGCGAGCCGCTCCCCATCTCGCTGCGCGCCACCACGCGCGGCGGCGAGGCGTTCGGCCTGCGCGCGTACCAGGCCGAGGCCGCGGGCGCCTTCCACGCGGGCGGGAGCGAGCGCGGCGGCAGCGGCGTGGTGGTGCTCCCCTGCGGCGCGGGAAAGACGGTGGTGGGGATGGAGTGCATGGCGCGGGTCGGCAGCTCCACCCTGGTCCTGACCACCAGCGTGACCGCGGTGCGCCAGTGGATCGGCGAGCTGCTGGACAAGACGACCCTGCACGAGGACCAGATCGGCGAGTACACCGGGCAGGCGAAGGACGTGCGCCCGGTGACCGTGGCCACCTACCAGGTGCTCACGCACCGGGACAGGGCCGATGCGGCCTTCCGCCACCTGGAATTGTTCGACCAGCGCGACTGGGGGCTGATCGTGTACGACGAGGTGCACCTCCTTCCCGCCCCCGTCTTCCAGGTGACGGCCGCGCTGCAGGCCCGGCGGCGGCTGGGGCTGACCGCCACGCTGGTGCGCGAGGACGGGCGCGAGGACGACGTGTTCGCCCTGATCGGCCCGAAGAAGGCCGACGTGCCGTGGAAGGAGCTGGAGGGGCAGGGATGGATCGCGAAGGCGGCGTGCACCGAGGTGCGCGTGCCCATGCCGAAGGAGCTGCGGATGCCGTACGCGGTGGCCGACGCGCGGCAGCAGTTCCGCATCGCCAGCGAGAACCCCGACAAGCTGGGCGTGGTGCGCCGCATCCTGGAGCGCCACCCGGGCGAGCCGGCGCTGGTGATCGGGATGTACGTGGAGCAGATCGAGTGGATGGCGGGCCAGCTCGGCATTCCCGTGCTGACGGGAACCACCGGGCAGCGCAAGCGCGACGCGCTGTACCGCGACTTCCGCGAGGGGCGGCTTCCCGTGCTGGCGGTGAGCAAGGTGGCCAACTTCGCCGTCGATCTTCCGGATGCCGCGGTGGCCGTGCAGGTGTCGGGGACCTTCGGCTCGCGGCAGGAAGAGGCGCAGCGCCTGGGCCGCATCCTCCGCCCCAAGAAGGGCGCCAACCAGGCCCACTTCTACACCCTGGTCAGCCGCGACACCTCGGAGCAGGAGTTCGCGATGAAGCGGCAGCTCTTTCTCTGCGAGCAGGGATATGCGTACCGCATCGCGGATCCGCGGGAGATCTGAGGTGAAAGTGCCAAGTGCCAAGTGCCAAGTGCCAAGTGCCGGGTGCCACCGGATCGGGTACGCACCCGCACTAGAAACGCACAGAGAGACGTCATCCTGAGGCCGGCCACACCGTCTTCCCCTGCACGAATGGTTGCAGGCCAAAGGATCCATAAGCGAGGTCGCACGTGCGCTGCCGGATTGCGCGATCAATTCTCGAATCCGGTATCGTCCTGAATCGCGAACAATCGAGTTCGAGCTGAGATGAAGCTGGCGGACATCGACTGGGGCGCGGCGCTGGAGGCGCTGCCGCGGTGGGAGGCGCTTTCGCGCGCCGCCCGCCTCGCCTTCCTGCAGATCAAGCCCGGCGCGGCCGCGGAGCCCGCGGTGCTGGGCGCGGCGGTGGACGAGCTGGTGGCGGCGGGGTTCGTCACGCCGCCGGGGCCCAGGGGGCAGCTGTATCCCCACGCGCCGGAGCTGAAGCCGCTCCTGTCCGCGCTCCGGGCGATGGACCGCGTGCGCCCGCTGGACGGGCTGCGCGGTGCGCTCTCCGACGCGTACCTGCAGGACCAGCTCACGCACGAGGAGACGAACGCGCTGGCCGGAGGGCAGTCCACGGGCTACTACGGGTGGTCCGACCGCGGCGCGGTGGCGGCCATGGTGTCGTCGGTCGACTGGCTGAACGGCTTCCTGGCCACCGCGCCGGGATCCCCGCTGCTGGCATGGGAGCGGGCGCACCTCCCGCGCAGCGAGCAGCCCCGGCTCTTCGTCCCGGTCGTGGGCGAGGCGCTGCGGAGGCTGGTGCGCGCCCTGGCCGCGCACCCCGCCGGCGTTCCCCTCCGCTCGCTGGCGGAGCTGCTGCCGGACGCGACGCCCGGGCAACGCGCGGTGGCACTCGCGGCGGGGCTGCGCTACCTGCTCGTCTTCGTCTCCCTGCGGGAGCCGGGGCCGGACGCGGTGCTCGGCGTCCTTCCCGCCATCGTGCGGCGGATGGGACCGCCTCCGTCTCCGCCCGAGCCGGTGGAGGTGACGGAGACCTTCGAGGCGCCGTTCCGCGTCAGCGACATGACCACGGTGCTGGTGGACGCCGCCGCCGAGCCCATCCCCGTGCGCGGCAACGACGGCAGCCTGTACGTCCGCTCGCAGAAGGCGCTCGCGTCGCGGCTGCTGCGGCCGCCGGCCTGGGCCGACGCGGCGCTGGCCGTGGTCGGCGCCGGCGACCCCGACGAGGACGACAGCCCGGCGCTGCCACCCGAGCTGGCGGCCCGCATCGACCTGGCCATGGAGGCGCTGCAGGGGCTGCGGCTGGCGGGGGTGAGGTCGGGCGAGCGCTTCACCTTCACCGCCACCACGGCCGGGCGCGAGTGGCTGGCCCTGTCCGAGGGCGAGCGGCTGAAGCACGTGCTGGATGCGCTGCGCGCCTCGCCGCAGCGCAACCCGGGGTGGACGCCGGCCCGCCTCGCCACGATCGACTTCTTCGGCGTGCGCCTCCCGTTCGGGGTGGACGAGGCGAAGCCGGACCTGCGCGCCGCGCTTGCCGCGGCCTTCCTGTCGGCGCCGGCGGACGGGATGGTGCGGGTGGACGCGTTCACCCGCTACCACGCGGAGCTGCGGAACCCGTTCCTGGGGCCCGACGCGGCAGCCCTGCGCAAGCGCTCGAGCTACAGCGGGGCGCCGCGCACGCGCGAGGGCTGGGAGGGCGTGTGGGAGGAGCTCCTGGACATCTTCCTGCGGGTCCGCCTGGTCCCGCTGGGCGGCGCGCGGCTGGGACGGGTGGGCGACGACGCGGCCTTCGCGCTGACCGATGCCGGGCGCTACCTGCTGGGCGCCACCGACGAGCTGCGCCTGGCGGCGGCGGTGGACGGCGAGGTGGTGGTGCAGCCGGACTTCGAGATCGTCTTCCTTTCCGCTTCGCCGCGGTTGGAGGCGGAGCTGGCGCGCTTCGCCGAGCGCACGGGCACGGGCGTCGGCGCGCTGTTCCGCATCACCCAGGCGTCGGTGCTGCGCGCGGCCGAGCAGGGGGTGACGGCCGACCGCATGCTGAAGACGCTGGCCGGGGTGTCGCGCGCGCCGGTGCCGGCCAACGTGGCGCGCCAGGTGCGCGACTGGTTCGGCGGCACGCGCCGGGTGCGCATCCGCCCCGCGGTGCTGGTGGAGTGCCCCGACATGGAGACGGCGGCCCGGGTGAGCGCGCTGGGCGGCCCGCAGGTTTCCTCCGTCACCCGCACGCTCCTGCGCCTGGACGGCGACGCGAAAACCGTGTCCACGCTGGTGAAGAAGCTGCGCGCGAAGGGGATCTTCGTGCAGGAGTGATCCCGCTCGGCGCCCCGGCGCACTCGAACTTTCACTCCGACATCGCCCCCATGATCGACCTGCTGGAGATCGAGACCTTCCTGGACGCCGGCGCGCTGGCGGCCCTGGCGGCGGAGATGGAGCGCGCGGGCGGCGGGCCGGCCACGGTGCTGAGCCAGACGCCCGACGGCGCCGTCCGCCCCGCGACGCGCCGGACGACGCGGCTCGCGCTGCCGCCGGAGGTGCGCGAGGAGGTGAAGCGCCGGCTGATGGACGGCAAACCGGCGCTGGAGAAGCACTTCGGCGTGGCGCTGGGCGAGTGCGAGGAGCCGCAGTTCCTGCGCTACCAGGAGGGCGACTTCTTCGTGGCGCACCAGGACGGCAACACGCCGCTGGTGTGGGACGAATCGCGCTTCCGCCGCGTCTCCGCCGTCGTCTTCCTGAACCCGCAGGCGCCGGAGCCCGCGGCGGGGACATACGGCGGCGGCGAGCTCGTCTTCCACGGGCCGTACACCGGGCCCACCCTCCGCGTCGCTGCGGGCGCGCGGCCCGGCTCGCTCGTCGCCTTCCGCGCGGAAACGACGCACGAGGTGCTCCCCGTCACCCACGGCGTGCGCTACACCATCGCCGCGTTCTTCCGCGCGCCGGCGTAGGACCCGATCCGGCGGCGGTTTGCATACGGAGACTCGGAGGCACGGAGAACTCATCGCGGTTCTCCGTGCCTCCGTATCTCCATGCCTCTGTGTGATCCTCATTCCCAACGCGGGCGGGGCGATGGCTGTTGTATAGCGCAGGATCGCCATCGAAACGCTCACGGGAAGGGAGATGCGGATGCGCCGCTCGCTCGCGCTGGTGATGACGTTCGTGGTGCTCGTTCCCGCCGCGCTGTGGAGTCAGACGGGCGGCGCGCGGAGCTGGGAAGGCCACCTCCGCATCGGCGGGCGCGGCCGCAGCTACCTCGTGGACCTGCCGCCGCAGTACGACGGACGCCATCCGCTGCCGCTGGTGCTGATGTTCCACGGCGGCGGCGGGGACGCGGCCGGCGCGCGGCGGCAGACGGGGCTCAGCGAGGTCGCGCGCGGCGCGGGGTTCATTGCCGTGTACCCGAACGGGACGGGGCGCTTCCGCGGCCGGCTGCTGACCTGGAACGCGTGGAGCTGCTGCGGCTACGCCCAGGCCCAGCGCGTGGACGAGGTCGCGTTCGTGCGCGCGCTGCTCGACACGCTGCAGCGCACGCTGCGCATCGACCCCGCTCGCGTCTACGCCACGGGAATGTCGAACGGGGGGATGATGGCGTACGCGGCCGGCTGCGCGCTCGCCGACCGCTTCGCCGCGATCGCGCCGGTGTCGGGCGAGCTGACGGTGCCGGTCTGCCGCCCGCCGCGCCCCGTCTCCGTGCTGGCCATCCACGGCACCGCGGACGACCACATTCCCTTCAACGGCGGCGTGGGAAGCAAGGCGCTGGCGCGGCACGACGCGCGGAGCGTGGCTTACGCGATCGACACCTGGCGGCGGCTGGACGGCTGCTCCGCCGCGCCCGCCGCCGCCCGCAGCGGCACCGTCGTGCGCACCAGCTACGGCCCCTGCGCGCGCGGCACCACGGTGGAGCTGATCGCCATCCAGGGCGGCCCGCACGCGTGGCCCGGCGGGGAGCGGATGGCCCGCTTCCTCGACCGCCCGAGCGACGCACTGGACGCATCCCGCGTCATCTGGGACTTCTTCGCGGCGCATCCGCGGTCACAGGCGCCCTCCTCTGAACGGCAGGATCTCACACGGAGGGAACGGAGGTAACGGAGGACTGATCGAGCTATCCTCCGTTCCCTCCGTTCCCTCCGTTCCCTCCGTGTGATTCATTCAGAGAACGAGACGAGCGAAGATGCTTCCGGCGCGCCCCGATGCCGGACAGCAGTCCCTCAGGGACTTTGTGCAGTTGTTGCCCGCGAATTCATTCGCCTTCCCGGCTTCGGCGTCCCGATGTCTTGCCCGCGCAGGACTGCACCGGTACCATCGAAGCTCGCGCACCTCCGCGCTCTCCATCCCGATCCCCATCTCCCGAATCCCGAGCCATGACCGCATTGCAGCCGCGCGGGCGCCGCGCCCTCCGCCACGTCCGTCTCCCGGCGCTCCTGATCGCGGCGGCGCTGGGGGCGGCGGCGTGCAGGGGCGACGCGAAGGAGACGGCTGCCGTGGGCGAGCGGGCGCGCGCGACGGCCGTGGCCGCGCCGGACACCGCGGAGGCGGCGCGCGCGCCGGCGGTGGACCCGGCGGCCGACAGCACGATGGGCGAGGTGGCCACCGTCCGCGGCCTGACCGGCGGCGACCGCGCGTGCTACATGGACCTGGAGTCCGGCGGCGCCGTGAAGGGGCAGCAGGAGGCCGCTTTCGGCCTGTGCGAGCGCCGCGAGCTGGTAGGCAAGCGCGTGCGGGTGGAGCGCCGCCGCGCGTGGGTGCTCGCCGCCTCGTGCGAGGGCGACCCGGAGTGCGCACGCCGCGACACCGTGGACCTCATCGTCTCCGCCGAGCCGCTGCGGGCGACCACATCCGCGCCCGCCGCGGGCGCGCATCGCTGAGCGCCGTCTCCGCCTCTCCCGATCGCCATCTCCATCTTCCCATGACCTCGATCCGCCGCGCGAAGCCGTGCGGCGGGAATCCGGTGCGCGATCTGCATTGATCGGCGGCCGCCACCCGGGCCGTCCGGGCTGGCGACGCTTTCCGCGTTTCCGCAGGGGAGGGCCGAATGACCATCTCCATCTTCCCGCGCCGTTCGCTCGCGCTCGTGGCCGCCGCGATGGCCGCGGCCGCGTGCAGCAGCCCGGCGCGCCTGTCCGTGGCCGCGGGGACGGGGCCCGCGCCGATGCTGCCCGCGCCGCGCGTGGGGCTGCTCCCGAACGTGCTGATCGCCCCGGCGCGCGGCTGGCCCCGGGGGGTGATGCCGCAGGCGGCGCCGGGCACCGCCGTGGGCGCGTTCGCCACGGGGCTGGAGCATCCGCGCTGGCTGTACGTGCTCCCCAACGGCGACGTGCTGGTGGCCGAGACCAACGCGCCGGTGCGGCCCGACGACGGCAGGGGGATCAAGGGATGGTTCTTCCGGCGCCTGCAGGGGAAGGCGGGCGCGGGGGTGCCGAGCGCCAACCGCATCACCCTGCTGCGCGACGCCGACGGCGACGGGGTGGCCGAGGTGCGCACACCCTTCCTGGAGGCGCTGAACTCGCCGTTCGGGATGGCGCTGATCGGGAGCGACCTGTATGTCGCGAATAGCGACGCGGTTGTCCGGTTCCGCTACAATCCGGGCGACACGCGCATCAGCGGCGGCTCCACGCGCGTGGTGGACCTGCCGGCGGGGCGCATCAACCACCACTGGACCAAGAACATCCTGCCCTCGCGCGACGGGACGAAGCTGTACGTGACCGTGGGCTCCAACAGCAACGTGGGCGAGAACGGGATGGCGGCCGAGGAGGGGCGCGCGGCGATCTGGGAGGTGGACCTGCGCACCGGCGCGCACCGCGTGTTCGCCACCGGCCTGCGGAACCCCAACGGGCTGGCGTGGGTGCCCGAGACGGGCGCGCTGTGGACGGCGGTGAACGAGCGCGACGAGATCGGCAGCGACCTGGTGCCGGACTACATCACCTCGGTGCGCGACGGCGGGTTCTACGGCTGGCCGTACAGCTACTACGGGCAGACGGTGGACGACCGCGTGAAGCCGCAGCGCGCCGACCTGGTCTCCCGCGCGATCCGGCCGGACTACGCGCTGGGGCCGCACACCGCCTCGATCGGGCTGGCCTGGTCGGCGGGAACGAGCCTGCCGGGCACCTTCGCACACGGGATGTTCGTGGGCCAGCACGGATCGTGGAACCGCGAGCCCCGCAGCGGCTACCGGGTCATCTTCGTCCCCTTCGCCGGCGGCGCGCCGCGGGGCCAGCCCGTGGACGTGCTCACCGGCTTCCTGGACCCCGCCGGCAACGCGTACGGCCGCCCCGTGGGCGTGGCCCTCGACCGCCGCGGCGCCCTCCTCGTCGCGGACGACGTCGGCAACACCATCTGGCGCGTCACCGCGGCGCCGGGCATGGCGGCGGCGAGGTAGGAATCGCGGCAAGCTCCATCTCCACGGCGTTGAATGCTTGGAAGATGCGAGTGAACTCGCGGCTACAACGGCACACAGTCCGCCCGCGCGGACTTCCCCGATGCCTGGCGAACGCGCAGGCGCCGAGGCAGCAGTCCCGCAGGGACTTTGTGCTGTTGTTGCCGCGAATTCATTCGCCTTCAGTTACCCTGGGCCGACCACCTCCATCTCACTCCCAGCCTGAACGGCCGATGCTCTACATGGTGGTCGAGCACTTTCGCGGGGGTGATGCGGCGCCGGTGTACGCGCGGTTCCGCGAGCGTGGGCGGCTGGCGCCGGACGGGCTGCGCTACGTGGCCAGCTGGGTGACGGCCGACCTGCGCCGCTGCTACCAGGTGATGGAGTGCGACGACCGGCGCCTGCTGGACGAATGGATCGCCGCGTGGAGCGATCTGGTCGACTTCGAGGTCGTGCCCGTCGTCACTTCCGCGGACGCGGCGGCCGCGTTCGCACCCACGAACGACCCCGCCTGAGGTGCAGCCGCGCATCTTTCTTGCGCAGAAAAATTCCGGAAACATGATTATAGCTGCCGACGATGGTTTGGCCGGCTGCGGTTCCCATCACCCTACAGGGAGGGCACCCGTGATCAGACCGGCAGCGGCATCCAGGGGATTGTTCAGCGTCGCCATCGCGGCGGCGCTGGCGTTCGGGGCGAGCCAGCTGATGGCTTCGCCGCAGGCGGCGGCCGCCTGTCCGTTCAATCCCGCGGCGGGACAGGTCGGTGCCTGCAGCACCCAGGCGGCCTGCTCGCAGACCTGCCTCTCCTACTTCCCGGAGAACGGCGGAACGGGATTCTGCCGCCAGGGCTGCTGCCTCTGCGCGACCTGAGGAGCGCCTAGGCGGCGGCGCGGAAGGGCCGGGGAATCGCCTCCCCGGCCCTTCTTCTTTCGATCTCCATTAACGATACGCTTGCGTTCCGTATCGCTACGTCGCATGTTGGTGATTATGAAACGAGAGCGTATCGAATCACCGGCGGTGGAGACGCGCGCGCCGGGGCGGCCGCGGAGCGAGGAGGCGCACGATGCCATCCTGGGCGCCGCGGTCGCGCTGATCCGCGAGGTGGGCTACGACGCGGTGACGATGGAGGGGATCGCGGCGAAGGCGGGCGTCGGCAAGGCGACGGTCTACCGGCGCTGGAAGGAGAAGGAGACGCTGGTGATCGAGGCGATCGGGCGGATCGTGGCCGCCATCCCCATCCCCGACACCGGCGGCGCGGAGGGCGACCTGATGGCGCTGATGCGCGCCGCGCTGGGGATGTACGCCGACCCCGCCAGCGGCCTGCTCCTCTCCGGCCTGGTCGCGGCGATGGCGCGGAGCGAGCGCATCGCCCACGCGGTGCGCACCGGCTTCGACGCCACCTGGCGCGCCGCCGTGCGCCAGGTGCTGGAGCGCGCCGTCGCCCGCGGCGAGCTGCGCGCGGGGCTGGACATCCGCCTCGCCACGGACGTCATCGGCGGGCCCCTCTTCTACCGCTACCTGATGTCCGGCGGCCCGGTAGACGAGCCGCTCGCGCGCGAGATCGTCTCCATCCTCCTCCGCGCCTTCGCCCGCGAAGGCGGCGGATGACGCGCAGCACTCAGCACTCAGCACTCGGCACTCGGCACTCGGCACTCAGCACTCAGCACTCAGCACTCAGCACTCAGCACTCAGCACTCAGCACTCAGCACTCAGCACTCAGCACTCAGCACTCAGCACTCAGCACTCAGCACTCAGCACTCAGCACTTAGGACTTAGGACTTAGGACTTAGGACTGATCCCCCAACCCGATCCCCAGGCGATCGGAGGTCGCGCCCATGCAGAGCCTCTTCTCCGACGACACGCGCCGCAACCCGTATCCGCTCTACGACCACCTGCGCGCGGCGTCGCCCGTGTTCCAGGAGCCGCAGTCCGGGCACTGGATGTTGTTCGACTACGACAGCGTGAAGCGCGCGCTGAACGACGCGGCCACCTTCAGCTCCGTCGTCTCCCCCAACTCGCCGCGGACTTCGCGGTGGCTCATCTTCGCCGATCCGCCGCGGCACACGCAGCTGCGCGGGCTCATCATGCGCGCCTTCACCCCGCGCGCGGTGGCCGCGCTGGAGCCGCGCATCCGCGAGCTGTCGCGCGAATTGCTGGACGGCGCGGCGCAGCGCGGGGAGATGGACCTGGTCGCCGACTACGCCGTCCCCCTGCCGCTGATGGTGATCGCGGAGATGCTGGGCGCGCCCGTGGCCGACCGCCCGCGCTTCCGCCGCTGGACCGACGCCATCGTCGCGCTGAGCCACGCCGTCGCCAACGACGCGCGGGCGCAACGGGCGGTGGAGAGCTTCGCCGCCGCGCACGACGAGATGGCGGCGTATCTCCCCGCCCTGCTGGAAGCCCGCCGCCGCGCGCCGCAAGACGACCTGCTGACGCGGCTGGTGGAGGTCGAGGTGGAGGGCGAGCGGCTGACCGAGGAGGACATCCTCGGCTTCTTCCAGCTCCTCCTGCTGGCCGGCCACGAGACCACGGCGAACCTCATCTCCAACGCCGTCCTCTCCCTGGTCGAGCACCCGGACCAGCTCGCGCGCATCCAGGCCGCGCCGCGCATCCTTCCCGGCGCCATCGAGGAGGTGCTGCGCTTCCGGTCCCCCGTCCAGGCGGTGTTCCGGGCCACGCGGCAGGAGGTGGAGATGCGCGGGCGCACCATCCCCGCGGGGCAGCTGGTGCTGGCGTGGATCGGCGCTGCCAACCGCGACCCCGCGCACTTCGACCAGCCCGCGCGCTTCGACGTGGGCCGCGATCCGAACCCGCACGTGGCGTTCGGGCACGGCATCCACTTCTGCATCGGCGCGGCGCTGGCGCGGATGGAGGGACGCGTGGCGCTGGCGCATCTCCTCGAACGGCTGGGCAACATCGAGCTGGCGGGCGTCGAACCGTGGGAGCCGCGCGAGGCCTTCCACGTGCACGGCCCCACGCGCCTCCCCATCCGCTTCGAGCCGCGCGAGCCCGCCGCGGTGTGACAGCGGAGTGGGTTGACGGGATCGGAGGGATGGGGATGACGGAGATGAGGCGAGGGGGATGACAGGGATGGGGCGATGGACGATGGGGATCGGATTACGATCGCGAAAATGCGAGTGAACTCGCGGCTACAACGGCACACAGTCCGCCTGCGCGGCGCCTGCGTGGACTCCCGGTGAATGCCCGGCCAACCGCGCGAATGCCGGGGCCGCAGTCCCGAAGGGACTTTGTGCCGTTGTTGCCCCCGAATTCCATTCGGGGTACTCGGACCGCGCTCGCTCTGGCTGAATCGCCGCCCGGACGATGCCGCCGTTCCCCGGGGTGCCGGCGCGGCTTATTCTTCAGCATCTCCCGCTCTTCCACGGCCACCCTTCCGCGCAGCCGACCATGAGCGAGCATGACCAGCTTCAGCCCATCCTGCAGCAGCTGCTGCAGGTGCACGGCGCCTCGTTCCAGCTGGGCGAGCACGAGGTGGCGTTCCACGCGCTCGCGGCGGCCGCGCACGCCGCCGAGAGGCTGGACGACATGGAAACGCTCGGGCGCGTGGCCGCGCTCAGCCGCGAGGAGCTGGAGTGGATGGACGCGAACCAGCCGCACCACCGCCTGTCGACGCTGTCGGCGGGGGAGCGCCACCACCGCAGCATGTTCGAGCAGCTCGCCTCGACCGCCACCACGATGCAGCGGCGCATCCACACCGACCACCTGCGCCAGGCGGCGGCGGTCGCGCTGGAAGTGATCCGGGCTTGAGCGTGCCAGAGCCCGCGCGCTTCGACGCGGACTCGGTGCGTGCCGCGTGGGACCGCGCGGCGGACGGGTACGCGGCCAGCCAGGAAGCGGGGCTCGACTACTACCGCTACGAGTTCCTGGGCCCCGCGCAGGTGGCCGCCTGCGGTGACGTGCGCGGCCTGCGCGTGCTGGACGTGGGGTGCGGAAGCGGATACCTGGCGCGGGAGATGGCGACGCGCGGCGCGCGGGCCGAGGGCGTCGACATCTCGCCACGGATGATCGAGCACGCGCGCCGGCACGAGGCGCGGTCGCCGCTCGGCATCGCCTACCACGCCGGCGACGCGGCCGAGGTGGCGTCGCTCTTCGCGGCGGAGTCGTTCGACCTGGCGGTGTCGTGCATCGCCCTGCAGGACATGCCCGATCCCGCGGCGGTGCTGCGCGGCGTGTTCTCCGTGCTGCGGCCGGGCGGGCGGTTCGTGGCGTCCATCAGCCATCCGTGCAGCGAAACGCCGTTCCGCCGCTGGGAGCGCGACGAGGCCGGCGGCAAGCGCTGGCTCTGCATCGACCGCTATTTCGAGCGCGGGCCGGTGGAGTTCCAGTGGGAGCGCTGGGGCGGGTTCACCACCGCCATGCTGCACGTACCGCTGGAGGACTGGTTCCAGTGGATCGTCGCCGCCGGCTTTCACCTCCGCGCCGTCCGCGAGCCGCGCCCCACCGACGACGCGGTCCGCGCCAACCCGAAGCTGGCCGACGCCGCGCGCGTGCCGTACTACGTGATCTTCGACCTGCAGCGGCCGGGGTGATGGCGCGGGATGGATCCCGGTAGATCCCGGCGACGGCGCGGATCGGAAATCGCGAAAATGCGACTGAAGTCGCGGCTACAACGGCACACAGTCCGCCTTCGCGGACTTCTCCAGTGAAGGTCCTGGCTATCGCGCGAGTGCCGGGGCCGCAGTCCCGCAGGGACTTCGTGCTGTTGTTGCCGCGAATTCATTCGCCTTCCCAAGCCTGGTCCAGCTGGCAATGTGCGCGATCCGATCCCCATCTCCAGCACCACCTCATGACTACGTCCACCGATCGTGATCTCCCGCTGCGCATCGTCGTCGTGCGGCCGCCGATGGGGGTGGCGTTCGCGGTGCAGCGCGGGCGCGACGCGCTGCTGCCGCCCACCCGCGCGTCGGCCGGGGAGATCGTGTTCGACCTCACCGTCCGCGTGGCGGACCGCGGCGGCGCGGTGAACGTGCTGGGGCCGTTCGCGCACGGAACGCCGGCGGACCGGTTCGTCTACGTGAGCTCGGGAACCTCGGCCGGGCAGGCAGGCTCGTGCTGGACGCGCCGCGCGAAGGTGAAGACGGCCGCAATCGACTGGCCGCTCGTCGAGGCGGCGCTGGCCACCCCCGGCGCCGTCCTCGAGGCGCGGATCGAGGGCACCGCGCGCGACGGCGGCCCGTGCTGCGCCACCGTCCCGCTGCTCGACGGCGGTTGGACGATGCGTCGCGATTGACCCATCACCCGCGGAGGGCGCGATGCTGGGATCGGCGAAGCTGGTGGCGTTCGTTCCCACGCGCGATCCGGCGCGGGCGCGGGCGTTCTACCAGCGCGTGCTGGGCCTTCGCCTGGTGGGCGAGGACGCGTTCGCGCTGGTGTTCGACTGCGGCGGAACGATGCTGCGCGTGGTGAACGTCGCGGGCGTCCCCGGCTTCGAGCCGGCGCCGTTCACCATCCTCGGGTGGGACGTCGCCGACGCGCACGCCGCCGTGCGCGAGCTGCGCGAGCGCGGCGCGGAGCCGCTGCGCTACGGCGGGATGGAGCAGGACGAGCTGGGCGTCTGGACCTCGCCCGCGGGCGCGCGGATCGCGTGGTTCCACGATCCGGACGGCAACGTCCTCTCCATCACCCAGTTCTGAATGGAGATTCGGGAGATGCGGGAGATTCGGATGGATGGAACGGTGACGGCGGTCAGCCGCGGCCCGGCGCACGCCTTCAGCAAGGCGAACGAGGATGCGATCCGCCTGCTCGCGGGCCTGGGCGTGGACGGCGACGCGCATGCGGGGGTGACGGTGAAGCACCGCTCGCGCGTGGCGCGCGACCCCACGCAGCCCAACCTGCGCCAGGTGCACCTGATCCACGCCGAGCTGCACGACGAGCTGCGCGCCGCCGGCTTCCACGTCTCCGCCGGCGACATGGGCGAGAACGTGACCACGCGCGGCGTCGACCTGCTCGCCCTCCCCGCCGGCACGCGCCTGCGCCTGGGCGATGCGGCGCTCGTGGAGGTCACGGGGCTCCGCAACCCGTGCGCGCAGCTGGACCGCTTCCAGCCCGGCCTGATGGCGGCGGTGCTGGACCGCGACGCGGACGGCGGCCTGGTGCGCAAGGCGGGCATCATGGCCGTGGTCCTGGCCGGCGGCGAGGTCCGCCCGGGCGACGCCATCGCCGTGGAGCTGCCGCCGCAGCCGCACCGCGCGCTGGAGCCCGTCTGACAACGAGTGCGGAAGTGCGTGAGTGCGGAAGTGCGGAAGTGCGGAAGTGCGGGAGATCGATACCGAAAGGACACAGATCGGGACGCGATTGTGACCGCGTGAAAGAAGCCGCCGGGGGGACAAACGAGGACAAGCTGTCGCGGTGGCGCGGTGCATGCGGCACATCGTGGCGGGGTGTAAGCTGCGGCGGCGCATGCGCGGAGGAGAATGGAACGCCGCCGCCCGTTTCGGGCCCGTGCGGGCCGGACAGTCGCCAGAATCGCGATTTTGGACGCCAGGGGCGGCAAAATCGCGCAACTGCATGGTTGACGGCTGGCCGTTTTCAACCGAACTTCCCCGTGTTGTTCCCCTGGCGCGCCCGTCGATCTCGCCCGTCGTGGAGCTCTGGCACGCAATGCGCGGCAGGAATCACTTGCTCCGGCAGCGGCGGCTGCAAAACACCAACTCCAGAGGGTGACCGGCTATGGCGAGGGAAAAGGGGACGGTGAAGTGGTTCAACCCCGAGAAGGGGTTCGGCTTCATCACCCGCGAGAACGGCGAGAAGGACTGCTTCGTGCACCACAGCGCGATCCAGGGCTCGGGGTTCAGGACCCTGAACGAGGGTGAGCCGGTCGAGTTCGAGGTGGTGCAGGGCACGAAGGGCCCCGCGGCCGAGAACGTGGTGCGTCTCGACGCGCCCGCAGACGGCGGCGAGAGCGGCGGTGGCGGCAGCCGCGGCGGTGGCTACGGCGGCGGTGGTGGCGGCCGTGGCGGCGGCGGTGGCGGCTACGGCGGTGGTGGTGGCGGCCGTGGCGGCGGCGGCGGTGGCTACGGCGGCGGTGGGGGTGGCCGCGGCGGCTACGGCGGTGGCGGCGGCGGCGACCGTGGCTACGGCGGCGGCGGCGACCGCTGGTAAACAGCGCTCCACATCGGGAGAGAGGCCCGGGCAGGTGCCCGGGCCTCCCTTCTTTGGACAGAAGTGCGAGAGTGCGAGAATGCGGAAGTGCGTTGGGCGGTCGACAGACACATCATCGTCCCACCACCAGACGTCATCCTGAGGCCGGCCACACTGTAACATTCGCCGCACCGAATGCTGCAGGCCGAAGGATCTATCGCATGATCGCACGTCAGCCTGTGGATCACGCATGAATCCCGTCTGCGAACGCCGCGCCGACCGCAAGTCCTAAGCTGAATTTCCACTTGGGACTTGGGACTTGGGACTTGGGACTCAGGACTTCGGCTCCGGCACTTGTAGACGGCGGGAGAGTGGTTTACAATCCCTTGGCAGGCGCGACGCAATCCCCACCCGCGCCCCCGCCCCACCCCGCCGTTCGTGCGCGGAACCGCAGGAAATCTTCCGCGCTCCGGCCATCCATCTCCGCACGGCGGCACAGCTTCCCTCCCCTATTTCCGCGCGAGGTATCTCCATGGCAGACGCGATTCCGCCCCTGAGCTCCCGGGGGCTGCGAGTGTTCGGCGAAGGGCCCACCGACTTCGGCATGTACCTGCAGCCGGTCGGCACCATCAAGGCGGTGATGGTCTTCGTGGGCCACCCCGACGCGCCCGGCAAGGACGATCCCGGCGAGGTGGCCGACCGCCTGCTGGGCGGCGGGCAGGCGCAGCGGCTGTTCTTCAACCAGTCGCAGGGGAAGCTGGCGCTGCAGGTGGAAGTGAAGTCCGAGCTGGGATGGCGGCAGCTGGCGAAGCCGTCGGACCAGTACGGCAAGCTGGTCAACGGCGGCGTGGACTTCGTCAGCTTCGACCTGCACCGCGAGTACATCTCCGACGCGGCGGCGCTGTTCGCGAAGTCCGAGGTGAAGTTCTCCGAGTTCCAGGTGGTGATGATCGTGTCGCCGCGCGAGGCGAAGTTCTCCGTCTCGCCCGCGTTCATCGCCGACAAGGGGCACGCGGCGCAGACGCCGAGCGGCACCATCCGCCACGCGGTGACCTTCGGGCGCGACAGCTACAAGAACCGTTTCATCAACCTGGTGCACGAGGTGGGGCACCTGTTCGGGCTGCCGGACCAGTACCCGTTCGGCGCCGCCGCGCCCGCCGACCAGTCCGACGCCGGCTGCTGGTCCATCATGTCCGACATCTTCCGCGCGAACGGGTTCCTGGCGTGGGACCGGCGCAAGAACGGCTGGCTGGACACCTCGCAGATGCGCTACGTCTCCCAGCCCACGCGCGAGGTGGTGCGCCTGGCCCCCGCCACCGGCGGCGACGGCCTGCAGATGCTGGTGCTGCCGGTGGACGACCCCGCCTCGCCGTCGAAGGTGCTGGTCGTCGAAGTCGCGCAGCCCGGCGTGGACGACAAGCTGCAGCCGTCGGGGAGCGAGGGCGTGCTGGTGTACGAGGTCGACGGAACGGTGGACAGCGGCCACTCGCCGGTGAAGGTGGTGCCGCGCGAAGCCGGCTTCGACTCGCGCTTCGGCAACCTCTTCCGCGCGCCGTTCCAGGTGAACGACGACGTGCCGCTGGACCGCGGCAACGCCGCGATCTCCCTGCGCGTGCTGGGGAAGACGGGCGAGTCGTACGACGTGGAGGTGACGTACGACCGGCGGTAGGTCGAGAAGCAGAAGAAGTCCTAAGTCCTAAGTCCCAAGTCCTAAGTCCTAAGTCCTAAGTCCTAAGTCGTAGTTAACTTAGCACTTAGGACTTAGCACTTAGGACTTTTCTTTTGACGGCTCGCTTCGTGCGCCCGCCGGTCCTTCCATGCGCATCCGCCTGTCGTTCCGCACCGCCGCCATCGCCGTCGCGCTCGTGGAGGGCGCGCTGCTGGTTGGGGTGGTGACGTTCCTCGCGATCACCGGGAAGGCGCTCGTCGTCCGCTTCGCGCGGCCCGAGGAGCTGCGGCGCGCGGAGGCGGCGCCGCGGCTGGTGATCCCCGTGGCGGGCGTGCGCGCGGGGGAGCTGCGCGACAGCTTCGGCGCGGGGCGCTCCGGCGGGCGCAAGCACCTGGGGATCGACATCATGGCGCCGCGCGGCACGCCGGTGCTGGCCGCCGCGCCCGGCGTGATCGTGAAGCGCGACTCCAGCGCGCTGGGCGGCATCTCCATCTACGAGCGCGACTTGGACACGCGCACCCTCTACTTCTACGCCCACCTGCAGGGCTACCGCGCGGGCCTCGTCGAGGGCGAGCTGGTGCGCGCGGGCGACGTCATCGGCTACGTGGGAACGACCGGGAACGCGCAGGGCGGCAGCCCGCACCTGCACTTCGGCATCTACACCGTCACCGACCCCAACCGCTGGTGGCACGGCCGCGACCTGAACCCGTATCCCCTCCTCCGCGAAGCCACGCGTTGATCTGCCCCCTCGCCAGCCCCCTTCGAGCCGCCGGGATGCCGCGGCCGCAGTCCCGCAGGGACTTGGTGCTCTTGTTGCCCGCGAATTCCATTCGCCGGGTGCGATGGCCCGGGCTTGCATCCGCGCCGCCGGTAAGCGAGTGTCACCCGGAGCGCGGTCGTGGGCGAACGAGGCAACGGGAGGAGGACGGGGATGAAGGTGATCGTGATCGGCGGGACGGGGACCATCGGCGACCCGGTGGCGGACGCGCTGGTGGCGAAGGGGCACGAGGTCGTTCGCGCCGCCCGCAGCAGCGGCGACGTGCGCGTGGACATCACCTCCACCGCGTCCATCGAGGAGCTGTTCCGCGCGGTGGGGCGCTTCGACACGCTGGTGTCGTGCGCGGGCTCGGGCGCGTGGAAGCCGCTGGAGCAGCTCACCGACGAGGACTTCGAGACGAGCCTGCACAACAAGCTGATGGGACAGGTGAACCTGGTCCGCCGCGGGCTCGCGACCGTGGCCGACGGCGGCTCGTTCACCGTCACCAGCGGCGTGCTGGCGCACGACCCGATGCCGGGGAGCGCGGCGATCAGCCTGGTGAACGCGGGGCTGGAGGGCTTCGTGCGCGCGGCCGCGCTCGAGGCGCCGCGCGGGGTGCGCGTGAACGTGGTCAGCCCGCCGTGGGTGAGCGAGACGCTGAAGGCCATGGGGATGGACCCCTCCGGCGGGATGCCGGCGGCCGAGGTGGCGCGCGCCTACGTGGCGTCCGTCGAAGGGACGCAGAACGGCGCGGTGATCGACGCGAGGTCGTTCCGGTGAGCGCGCAGGATTCAGCGCTCCGCGAGCAGCTGGCGAAGGTGCTGGAGTGGGGCGAGGCGCACGTGGATTTCGACACGGCGGTGGAGGGCATTCCCCGCGAACTGCGCGGGCGCACGCCGGGCGGGCTGCCGTACTCGCCCTGGCAGCTGCTGGAGCACCTGCGCATCACCCAGCACGACATCCTCGACTTCTCGCGCAACCCGGACTACCGCGAGATCCGCTGGCCCGACGACTACTGGCCGGACTCCCCCGCCCCGCCGGACGCGGAGGCGTGGGACCGCAGCGTGGCCGCGTTCCGCGCCGACCGCGCGGCGCTGCAGGCCATGGCGCGCGACCCGTCCATCGACCTGTTCGCGCAGATCCCGCACGGCACCGGGCAGACGTACATCCGCGAGATCCTGCTCGCCGCCGACCACGCCGCGTACCACATCGGCGAGCTCGTGGCCGTGCGCCGGATGCTGGGCGCGTGGAAGAAAGCCAGCTGATCTCACGCGGAGACGCGGAGTCGCGGAGAACTCGGTGAATGCGATGAGTTCTCCGCGTCTGGCCGCAATCGCTGAAGGCGATTCGGCAGTGGTCCCACCCGACGTCATCCTGAGGCCGACGACGACGCAATCCGTGTCCACGCAACAGGTTGCAGGCCGAAGGATCTATCATCCGCACAGCACGTGAGCCGGGGAGACGCGCCTGCGCCTGCCCGCGTCACACTGCATCCGGACGAAGACTCGATGTGCCTCCCGGCTGACGTGCTGGACCGGGTATGGATCCTTCGGCCTGCAAGGTTCTGCGCGGAAACTGGTTGCGGCGTGGCCGGCCTCAGGATGACGTCAGGGAGACGGGCGCGGAAGGCCCGCTCTCCTTGCGGATTCGGTATCATATCAGTCCACCGCGCGCTGATACTGGACCGGCCAGTCCCCGGGCACGCCCAGCTCCTTCGCGGCGTGCAGCGGCCAGTACGGGTCGCGCAGGAGCTGGCGCGCGAGCAGGACCATGTCCGCGCGCCCCTCGCGCACGATGGCGTCCGCCTGCGGGGCGCTGGTGATGAGCCCCACGGCCGCCGTGGCCACGCCGGCCTCGCGGCGGATGCGCTCGGCGAACTCCACCTGGTAGCCGGGGCCGATCGGGATCCGCACGCGCGCCACGTTCCCGCCCGACGAGCAGTCGATCACATCCACACCCAGCGGCCCCAGCATCCGCGCGAGCTCCACCGACTGCTCGGCGTCCCATCCCCCTTCCACCCAATCGGTCGCGGAGATGCGGACGAAGAGCGGGAGATCGTCCGGCCACACCCGCCGCACCGCCTGGACTACGTCGCGCACGATGCGGGTGCGGTTCTCGAAGCTGCCGCCGTACGCGTCGTCGCGGTGGTTGCTGAGCGGCGAGAGGAACTGGTGCAGCAGGTAGCCGTGCGCCGCGTGGATCTCCGCCAGCCGAAACCCCGCTTCGCGCGCCCGCACCGCCGCCGCCGCGAACGCGTCCACGACCGACGCGATCCCCGCCGCGTCCAGCGCCTCGGGGACGGGCGCCTCCGCGTGGAAAGGAATCGCACTCGGCGCCCAAATCGGCCGCCAGCCGCCCTGTGCGGGATCGACGTAGCCGCCGCCTTTCCACGGCGGCGCGGTGCTCGCCTTCCGCCCCGCGTGCGCCAGCTGGATGCCGGCGACCGCGCCGTTGGCCTCGACGAAGCGCGCGATCGGCGCCAGCGCCTCGGCGTGCGCGTCGCTCCAGATCCCCAGGTCCGCGGGCGAGATGCGGCCGTCCGCGGTGACGGCGGTGGCCTCGGCGATCACCGCGCCCGCGCCGCCTACCGCGCGGCTCCCCAGGTGCACCATGTGCCACGGCGCCGCGAAGCCGTCCACGCACGAATACTGGCACATGGGGCTTACGCCGATCCGGTTGCGCAGCGTGACGCCGCGAATCGTCATCGGCGCGAACAGTCCGTCTTCCACCACGTCTCCTCCCGTCAGTCGTTAGAACGAATGCCGCGCCCCCGCGCAACGCCCGGGCCACATGCGGGGCATGAGCCGTAGCCGGCTGCCGAGCCGAACAGCCTCGCGCAGTTTGCGAGGCTTCCCGTGGTTGTTGCTGCGACTTCAGTCGCCGGTGGGAGGCCAGCTCCCATCCCCGAGGTTAGCTTCGATCCGCATCTTCTTGATCATCCACTGCCACCACCACCGCAGCCCGTGCCCGATCCCGCCATCTCCATCCTCCTCCCCTTCCGCGACGAGGCGGCGTTCCTGCCGGAGTGCCTCGCCTCCATCCGCGCGCAGACGGAGAGCGATTGGGAACTGGTCGCGGTGGACGACGGGTCGGCGGACGAGTCGGCGGCGATAGTCGAGCGTTGGGCAGATGATGATCCGCGCGTGCGGCTGCTGCGGCCCGGGCGCGTCGGCCTCGTCGCGGCGCTGAACCTGGCGATCGCGGAGGCGCGGGCGCCGCTCGCAGCGCGGATGGACGCGGACGACGTGATGCTCCCCGATCGCCTGCGGGCGCAGCGCGAGTGGATGGACGCGCACCCCGGCGCCGCGCTGTGCGGCACGCAGGTGGAGCTGTTTCCGCCGGAGGAGGTGCGCGGCGGCTACCTGGAATACGTACGCTGGCAGAACGAGTGCGTCGAGCCCGGGCAGATCGCCGCGAACCTCTACGTCGAGTCGCCGTTCGCGCATCCGTCGGTGATGGCGCGCACGGAGGTTCTGCGCGCGGCCGGCGGCTACGCGGACGGGCCGTTCCCGGAGGATTACGAGCTCTGGCTGCGCCTCCACGCGGGCGGGCACCGGATGGGCAAGGTGCCGCGCGTCCTCCTGCGCTGGCGCGAGCGCGGTGCGCGTACCAGCCGCACGGACGCACGCTACGCCCGCGACGCCTTCGACCGCCTGCGCGCGGACTACCTCGCGCGCGACCCGCGGCTGCACGCCGGGCGCGAGGTCGTCGTCTGGGGCGCCGGCCGCCGCTCCCGCCTCCGTGCGCGCCTGGCGATGGAGCGCGGCGTCGCCCCGTCTGCGTGGATCGACATCGATCCCGACAAGATCGGGCATCGCGTCTGGGGCCTGCCCGTGCACGCGCCGGAGTGGCTGGCGGAGCGCGATCCGCGCCCGTTCGTCCTCGTCTACGTGAACAACCACGGCGCCCGCGGCCTCATCTCCGCGCGGCTGGGGGAGATGGGGTATGCGGTGGGCGAGGATTGGCTGGGCGTGGGGTGATTGCCCTGAGGCTGAGGTTCCCCGAATGGAATTCGGGGGCAACAACGGCACAAAGTCCCTGCGGGACTGCGGCCGCGGCATTCGCGTGGGCTCCGCGAGCTTCTGCGGCCGTTGCGGTTCACCTCTCCCAGCTGTTTGGGAGAGGTCGAAAAATGAGAAGGGAGAGACGGCAGTTTTGTCTCTCCCTTCTCATTTTTTCGGGTGAGGGCCCGCGGTTCAATCCTCCGCGAACGCCGGGTCCGCGCCGACCGTGTCCCGCCCGTCGAGCTTGCGGAGCATGTAGCAGAAGGTCTCGCTCTGCAGCGGGTAGCGGATGCGGTACGCGCGCCGCCAGATGGCGAACAGCAGCCGCGCCACCTCGTGCCCGCTCACCTCCAGGCGCCCGTCGGCGATCGGCTCGCGGTAGAGGATGTACCGGCCCTCGGCGCGGAGCGGCATCCACGGGTGGAAGTAGCCGAAGTCGAAGGGGATCGCGCGGCCGCCGCGCACCAGCGTGCGCAGCCACGCGCTCTCACGGCGCACCTCGCCCACCGTCCACGCGGGCGGGCCGCCGTGCGCGCGCCGCGCGTCGTCGCGAAAGCACTCGACCAGGCGCGCGCGCAGGTCGCCGCCCAGGCGCTGGCCGCGCACCTCCTCGCGCACCGCCAGGTAGGTGATGAACCCCGCGTTCACCGACTCCAGGAACACCCCGGCCGCGGCCGCCACCGGCTCGCCATCCCCATCCACCGACGCGATCAGGTGGTAGTCGCCGCCCGAGGGAAGGGCGCGGCGGCTCTCCTCGATCTCCGAGAGAAGGTCCGCCGCCGGCTGCACGTCGCCGATCGACGTCTGGATGAGGTCGATCGCGGCCCGGGCGAGCTCCGTGCGCTCGTCCCGGACTTCGACGACGCGCGGCTCAGGCTCCGCCATCGTCCTGCTCCACGCGCACCTCGAACCCGAGGCGGAACACGCGCGCCGCGTTGCGCCACAGGATCCCGTCGCGCTCGGCGTCGGTCAGGTCCAGCCGCCAGACGAACGCCAGGTACCCGCCCAGGTCCGAGATCGGCCAGTCGCTGCCGAACATCAGCTTGTCCGGATCGTTCACGTAGGCCACGACCTCGTTGACCTTCTGTACCATCAGCCGCTCGAAGCGCGACTGCCAGTCGCCCACGGTGAAGCCGGAGAGGTCGCCGAAGACGTTGGGGTTCTTGTAGATGACCTCGGCCGCGTCGAGCAGCCACGGGTTCCCCAGGTGGCAGATGACGAAGCTCGTCTCGCGGTGATCGACCGCGATGTCGTCTACTTCCAGCGGGTGGGCGAAGCGCACCTTCGCCTTCGCGTCGAACGTGTCGCCCGTGTGGATCATCACGGGAACGCCGAACTCGGCCGCCAGGTCATACACGGGTCGCATCTCCGGCGCGGAGAGGCGGAAGGGCTCGTAACCCGGATACAGCTTCAGCCCCTTCACCCGCCCGCCCCGCAGCAGGTCGCGCAGGTGCGGCAGGTCGCGCGTGAGGTGCGCGTGCCGCACCCCCGCCACCACGCCCAGGCGCGCGTCGCCCTCCACGGCGGCCAGCACCTCCGCGGTGTCCGGCCGCTCGGGGTTCACGTCGTACGAGGTCAGCACCAGCGCATAGGCGATTCCGTGCGCGTCCATCGCCGCGCCGAGCTGCGCGTGGCGCTCCGCCAGCGTGGCCGGAAGGTCGGGCGTATAGCGGTTGAGATGCGTGTGGCAGTCGATGATCACGGATTCCGCCGGCTGTGGGTACGCCGCCGCCGGTGGCAGGGAGCGTACCAGCACGGCACGCCGGTGATCCGGATCGGCCGCGCGCGCCGCGGAGCATGGCGGTCCGGCCTGAGCGGCGGCATACTGTGCCTGAGCCGGGCCGCGGCGACCGGCTTCCACGGGATGGACCGCATCTCTTCCCCACCCAGGCGGAGAATCGCTCATGCTCGCGTTCCCCTTCCGGGCGCTGCCGGCGGCGGCGCTGGCGCTGCTCCTGACCGGCTGCGGCGGCGAGCGGGAGCGGCCGCGGCAGGACGGCGGCGCGCCCCCGGCACCGCCGCGGGCGGTCCGCATTCCCCATCGCTCGGACTTCGCCGATTCGGCGGCGGCCACCGTGCGGCAGGTGGTGTACGTGCCGGTGTACACGCACGTCTACGCCGCCGACGCGCAGCGCCGCTTCGCGCTCACCGCCATGCTGAGCGTGCGCAACACCGATCCCGACCATCCGCTGGTGGTGACGGCCGTGCAGCTGTATGCGACGGACGGGAAGTTCCTGCGCGAGTACCTGCGCGCGCCGCTGCGGCTGGCGCCCCTGGCCACCGCCGAGTACGTGCTTCCGGAAGGCGAGAGCGCCGGGTCCGGAGCGAACTTCATGGTCGAATGGACGGCCACGCAGAAGGTCACCGAGCCCGTGATCGAGGCGGTGATGGTGTCCGTCGCGGGAACGCAGGGGCTGTCGTTCGTGAGCGTGGGGCGGCCGCTCGTGCGCCGGTGAGATGAGAGTGCTGAGTGCTGAGTGCTGAGTGCTGAGTGCTGAGTGCTGAGTGCTGAGTGCTGAGTGCTGAGTGCTGAGTGCTGAGTGCTGAGTGCTGAGTGCTGAAGCCCCGTCCGATGACGCTGGCGCGTCACCGGACGGGGCTCGTCACGTTCCCGGCAGCGGGTTCGCCCTCGAGCCGGGGGGATGGCTCAGGCTTCGACGGGGCAGCCGATCTCCGTGCAGCCGCGCTCGGAGATGCACGCGTCCACGGCGGACGGGTCGCAGTCCGGGCCCTTGCTGCACCCGCGAGAGGTCGGGCAGTCCAGCGCGGCCGACGGGCAGTTGTCGCCCTGCGTGCGGCGGCACTCGTCCAGCTCGCTGCAGCCGCGCGCCGACGGGCACGCGTCCACCGCCGAGCAGTCCGTGTCCTGCAGTCCGGTGTTCCCCTTCTGCCGCCCCTGCACCGTGCCGAACCCCGGCCTCGCGGCGTCGGTCGCGAACGACTGCACCGCCAGCGCGTTCAGGTTGAGCGTGAGCTTTCTCATGATCTCCTCGCATTCCGGATGTGGATGAAAACCGCTGCCCCCGGTCGGCAGCGATGGTGGGCAGCTGCAATATTCGTCGGGTGACAGCGGGGGAACAAGAACGGCGTAATCGGCCCGACCGGGTGACCTTCACCATGAAGCGGGTCCGTCGAAGACGAGGGGCTGTAGCCCTCCGGCGAGCCGGTAGTGCACCGCCGCTGGCAGAGCGCGCACCAGGGGCGAAGCATCCCGTCCCTACGAAGCCCCGGGGCGAGCGAATCGCCCCGGGGCTTCGGTTCCACCGCGGCCACAGCCGACCAGGATTGCGCTACAGGGCGGTGTCCAGCCGAACGGTGAAGGCCTGATCGAGCACGCTGAAGGGAACCAGGTACATCTCGCCCTTGATGGCGCCGTTCTCCACGCGCAACCGGGTCTGCTCGATCGGGCCCTTCACCACGGCGATGAAGTAGAACCCGTCTGCCGTGTAGAACACCGGAAGCCAGGGCGCCGACCGGTACTCAGCGACGGTGATCCCGGACCAGAGCCGGCTGCACACGGCTGCGTCCTGCGCGTCGTTCAGCACGCGCAGGTGCGACGGGTCGACGAGAGTGGTGCCGGAAGTCTGGCGCTCTTCCTGGAATGCCGGGTCCACCAGGAACATGCCGGCCACGTCCCGCGCCTCGGAGTTGTCGGGCGGACACGCGGACTGCGCCGAGGCTCTCGCAGGCAGCGCCAGCGCGAGTACGGTCAGCATCCCACAGGCTATGTGAATCAACGGATTGCACTTCATTGCCTTCTCTCTGGACGTTCAGTACCCGCGCCGTGGGCCACAGCACGATGGAGTACTCGGCACCGGTCCGCACGATCCAGCCGCCGCAGTCGTGCCGCTCGTCCTCGGGCATGCGCGTGGCCTGCAACGGGGCGGAGACGGGGTGCTCTGGCGCCCGTTTCGCGCTCCCGGCATAGTTGGTAACGGCTCTCCTCTCTGCACGACAACCGCGCCTTCGACGATGACTTTCTCGCGTCGCGATTTCCTCTCGACTCTCAGCCGCACCGCGCCGGCCACGTGGCTCGCCACCGGCGGGCGCGACGAGCTGCGCGACATCGCGTACGAGCTGGCGCGCTTCGGCGGCGGGCCGGACGAGATCGCGCGCGACGAGCGGTTCTGGGTGCCGGTGCAGCAGGCGTTCACGGTCGACCGCAGCATCATCAACCTGAACAACGCCGGCGTCAGTCCCTCGCCGCGGCTGGTGCAGGATGCGATGAAGCGGTACCTCGACTACAGCAACGAGGCGCCGGTGCAAACCATGTGGCGCGTGCTGGAGCCGCAGCGCGAGACCGTGCGCGCCGGTCTGGCGCGAATGTTCGGATGTGAGGCGGAGGAGATCGCCATCACCCGCAACGCCACCGAGGCGCTGCAGATCCTGCAGATGGGCTTCGACCTGCGGGCGGGCGACGAGGTGGTCATCTCCACGCAGGACTATCCGCACATGATCGAGACGTGGCGCCAGCGCGAGCGCCGCGATCGTGTCGTGCTGCGGACGGTGGATCTCCCCATCCCCATCGACGACCCGGCGGAGGTGGTGCGGAGATACGAATCCGCCATCACCCCGCGGACGAAGCTCGTCCACATGAGCCACATGAGCTTCGTGAACGGACAGGTGCTTCCGGTGCGCGCCGTGGTGCGGATGGCGCGCGGCCGCGGCATCCCCGTGATCGTGGACGGCGCCCACGCGTTCGCGCACTTCCCCTTCCGCCACGCCGACCTGGAGTGCGACTTCTACGCGGCAAGCCTGCACAAGTGGATGTACGCGCCGCACGGAACGGGGATGCTGTTCGTGCGGCGGGAGAAGATCCCGGAGATCTGGCCGCTGCAGGCGAGCGACGAGGCGAAGCGCGCCGACATCCGCAAGTTTGAGGACGTCGGCACGCACCCTGCCGCCAACGCGCTCGCCGTCGCCGAGGCGATGGCGTTCACCCACGCGATCGGCGTCGCGAACAAGGCCGCGCGGCTGGCCTACCTGCGCGACCGCTGGGCCACCGCGCTCGCGGCGCATCCGCGCGTGCGGCTGCATACGAGTCTCCGCCCCGGCCACGCGTACGCCATCGCGCTGGTGCAGGTGGAGGGGATCGAGCCCGGGCGGATCTACGACGAGCTGTGGACGAAGCACCGCATCATCACCAGCCCCACGAAATGGGCCGGCGTCGAGGGCATCCGCGTAACCCCCAACGTCTACACCACGCTGGACGAGATCGACCGGTTCGTCGAGGCGATGCACGGAATCCTCGGCGGAGCACGTGGACGCGCCGCGGGCGACGCGGGGTGATTGAACGGCAGCACCGTGGAAGACGCCCTGGAACTCCTTCGAGCCGGACAGTACTTCCGCCCTCGACGACTTCGCGAAGAGCATCTTCCGGGAATCAGCCGAGCCGATCGCGCGCCCGTAGACTTCCCACAGTGCGGGCCGCGGTGACGGCCCAGTCGAACTCTGCCGCGCGCCAGCGAGGGCCCGCGAAGCACCGCCTGAAGGACCTCCACCCCTCCTCCAAAACCGCCTCCCGAACGCCCCGAGCAGCGTCCCCCACGTTCTTGCGCGGGTCTAGGTTCCTGCCGCTGAGAGAAGGGTTTTGACCGACCGGCAACAGCACTTCGGCGAGAGGCCGGCCGCACCACAGAGCCCCCTCTTACAGGTCATCCTGTTACAGGTGCTGTGAGTAGTGTGATCTATGTGATCAACAAAAGGCTGTTTTTGTTACTGTTTTAGCGAGTGGTGTGTTTGATGTTGACACAGTTTTAACTTACTTAACGTTTTTCTAATCTATTGTCCGAAACAACCCCACTCGCCGGGAGTACTGCTCAACGAAGGGCGCTCGCATTACGCCGGGACGTGAAAACGCCTGTTCCGCGCCTCCACCTCCCTCCGCCCTGCCCGTCCCCCTTCCGCTGCCGGCGACTCTCGCCGGCGCGTCCTGCCCCCACTTCACAAGGCAGGTGCTCCATGGCGTTCCCGTGCCCCCCACGAAACCTCCCCGCGGGCTGCGTACCGCCCGCACCCTGCACCACCGACCCGCCGACCCCAGCGGCCATCTGCAACGTGGGGTGCGAGATCGGTCCGTGCAGCCCGGAGGAACGGCAGGACCTCAGCCGGGCCGTGAAGCTGCAGGCGGCCAACGAGGCCAACTCGCCGCGCAGCCACCCCTGCAACTGCGACGAGATCGAGTTCCAGGCCTCGTTCCCCAACCGCTTCATCGCCAGCTACAGCAAGGGGCTGCCGCACAACAACCTGGGCGAGGTCGACAGCAACGAGTACTGCAAGCTGCTGCAGGCCATCGCCACCCGGAACCCCAACCTGTTCGAGGGAATCAACCTGGGGTGCTGCCCCGACTGCATGCCCGCCATCCCGTCGGGGGTGCCGCCGCAGCTGGAGTGCATGGCACGCCGGCGGCTGCTGGTGGACCCGCAGTCGGCGTTCGCGTTCGACCTGGAGGGCTTCGACTCGCACGCCCTCTGCCTTCCCCCGGCGCCCAAGTTCAGCAGCGCCGAGGAGATCTCCGAGATCGCGGAGCTGTACTGGCAGGCGCTGGCGCGTGACGTGGCCTTCACCCAGTACGCCACCGACCCGCTGATCACCGCCGCCCGCACCGACCTGGCCGGCTACGCCTGCATCTTCGCCCCCACCGCCAGCAACGACGTGCTCTTCCGCGGCATCACGCCGGGAAGCCAGGTGGGGCCGTACGTCTCGCAGTTCTTCTACATGGACACGCCGTACGGCGCGCAGCGCATCCCCGGGCGCATCCGCACGGTGCAGCCGGGGATCGACTACCTGACCGCCTACAACGAGTGGCTGGCGGTGCAGGACGGGTGCGACCGCGACCAGACGGCGTGCGACGACACGCGGCGCTGGATCCGCAACGGGCGCGACCTCACGGCGTTCGTGCACGTGGACTCGACCTTCAACGCGTTCCTGAACGCCGCGCTGCAGCTCTGCTCGCCCGCCGAGCCGCTGCGGCGGTGCGAGGAGGCGGCGGGGCGCGGGGTGGAGTACGCGCGCTGCCTGCCGTACGTGAACTCCGCCACGGCGTTCCAGCAGCAGTTCCCGGGGAAGTCGGTCACCCAGGAGGGCTTCTCCACCTTCGGCAAGCCGCACCTGATCTCGCTGCTGGTGGAGACGATGAACCGGGCGCTGAAGGCGGTGTGGTACCAGAAGTGGGCGGTGCACCGGCGGCTGCGCCCCGAGGAGTTCGGCGGGCGCATCCACAACCAGAAGGTGGGGGCCACGGCGTACCCCTTCCACGCCGCCAACTTCGCGCGGCTCGACGCCAACGTGCTGACGCCGCGGATCTTCCCGCACAACCTGCAGCAGAACGCCAACCTGCGGCGCTTCCCCGAGGGCGGCACCTACCTGCTCCCGCAGGCGTTCGCCGAGGGGAGCCCGCTGCACCCGTCGTACGGCTCGGGGCACTCCACCGTGGCGGGGGCGCTGGGAACCATCCTGAAGGCGTTCTTCCCCGGCGACTACCTGATCCTGAACCCGGTGGTGCCCACCGACGACGGGCTGGCGCTGACGCAGTTCGACCCCAGCGGCGACACCGCGCTGACGCTGGAGGGGGAGATCAACAAGCTGGTGGACAACGTCGGGATCGCGCGCCTGTGGGCGGGCGTGCACTGGCGCACCGACCACCAGGAGGCCGTCCGGCTGGGCGAGGACGTGGCCATCAGCATCCTGTGCAACCAGCGCAACGTCTACAACGAGGAGTACGAGATCCGTCTCCGGCGCTACGACGGCACGTACATCCGCATCCGGCCGGGCGGCATCTGCCCCGAGAACCTCGGAACCGACCCGCCGGGCTCGTGCCTGCGCACGCGCACGTCGTTCCTCTGCACCGGCGTTGGCGGAGGCGACCCGGAGCTGTGACCCCGCGCCGCGGCCGAGAATGGCGCGGCGTGACAGGCGGCGCCCCGGCTCATGTCCGAGCCGGGGCGCCGAGTCGTGCCATGCTGGACGCGCGCCTCGTTGCCGTTGCCGGGCGGGGCCGTGCGGGGATGTCGTGCCGCTGTGGAAGGGGCGGATCGGCACCCGGCCCGCTCGCTCCGGCCGTCTCAGGGCCGGTGCGGGCGCGGGTACCGCCGCGGAAGAGGACCGGGTTTGGGCCCGGCGGGGGGCAGGCGGGTGCGCCGGTGAGGAAGGAGGCCGAAGGGAACCGCTCTGGCCGATACCGGCGGCGTGGTCCGCGGAAGCAGTGTTCCGCGTCGGCGAGCCATAGGGCAATCGCCAGACCGGCCGCCGTGCCGTGGCTTCATCTCCATCTCCCGCAACCAGTTACGAAGAAACGGGAGACATCGGGAGATGAGTAGCAGAGTCGAATTCCGTGGCAAGTCTGGTACACGTGGGACAGATGATCCCCATCCCCCGCCGATGCATCGTCTCACCGAACACCGCAAGCTCTCACACCAAATCCGGGGATTCAGTTCGTGCATCCTCGCTGCGCCAACCCCGACGTCATCCTGAGGCCGGCCACGCCCTGACCAGAATCGGCGCAAGCGCTTGCAGGCCGAAGGATCTATCGCCGCCGCAGCACGTGACTCGGCGAGATGCACTGATTCTTCCGCCCGGATCTGGTATCGCAAGGGGCAAAGAGGTGACCTCGTGAGAGCCCTGCTGAAAAACCCGGGAGATGCGAGAAAGGATCGCGCGCGCCTACTCCTCCGCCGCGGCGACCTGCTCGATGCACTCGCCGTCGCGGACCTTGGCGCGGCCGCTGTTCATGGAGCGGCGCTCCTCGACGCTGCCGTCCTCGCGGCGCACGCGCAGGAGGACGTGCGCGGCGCGGGTGAGCGCCGGGTTCCAGGTGGCGGTGCGGCCTTCGTCGCTCAGGCGCGCGGGGATGGGCTCGGCCATGCGGCTTGCGGCGTGCGGGTTGGACGCGACTTGCGCGGGCCGGTATATTCCGGCGCCGCGCACCGTGCGCGCAACTGAACGAGAAAGATCGAGAGACGAAAGATGGCCGACGTCACGTGCGTGCGCTGCGGGCAGACCAGGCCGGGGCTCGCCTGGCCCCCGTTCAACAACGACCTGGGGAAGAAGCTGCAGGCCGAGGTGTGCCAGGACTGCTGGGCGCAGTGGCTGCAGCGCCAGACGGCGCTCATCAACCACTACGGCCTGAACCTGCGCGACCCGGAGTCCCGCAAGTTCCTCACGGACCAGACCACCGAGTTCTTCTTCGGCACCGGCGAGACCGAGAAGGTCGACACGTCCAAGCAGGGGACGGTGCAGTGGTGAACTGCAGGGGATAGGGAACAGGGACAGGGACAGACCACGAACCGCCGCCTCCGGAGCAACCGGGGGCGGCGGTTTTCGTGTGTCGCCAGCATCGGGCACGAGATGCTTGACAGATGTGAATTCACGTTCGCATATTCGATTTGCGAATCTTGATTCACATCTCACGCCCGCCGGAGACACCCCCGATGCTCCAACCGCTTCTCTGCACGGCTCTCCTGGCCGCCACCATTCTCCCGCATCTTCCCATGAGCGTCGCCACGATCGCTTCACCCGCACCGGCGGCCGCCGCGAACACGCTGGTGGCCGAGATCCCGTTCGTGCTGCGCGGCGACCACGTCATGCTGGACGCGTCGGTGAACGGGGTGCGCGGCTGGCTGCTGCTCGACACCGGCTCCAGCGTCTCGTCGCTCGACGCGGCGTGGGCTCCGTCGGCGGCGCACGTGCGGGTGCTTCCCGGGCGGGCGCAGGTGCAGGGGTCCGGCACCTTCGGCATCAGCCTGGGGCAGGCGGACTCGATCGCCGTGGGACCCGTACGGATGCGCGACGTGACGGTGGCGCTCGTCCCGCTCGAGGCCGTTTCGCGCTCGCGGGGCACGGACATCCGCGGCACGCTGGGATACGACTTCATCAGCCGGTACGTGGTGGAGATCGACTACGCCGCGCGCCGGCTGCGGCTGTACGACCCCGACGGCTACGAGTACCGCGGGCCGGGCGTGGAGGTGCCGGTGTCGCTCGCGCTGCGCATCCCCATGGTGCAGGCCCGGATCACGCCGGCGGGCGGCGCGCCGGTTTCCGCGCGGCTGCTCCTGGACCTGGGCTCCAGCGTGCTCGCGGTGCGGCTGACGGCGCCGTTCGTGGCCGCGCACGGGCTGCTCTCCGCCGCGGGATACGAGGCGCCCATCGGCACGGGCGTGGGCGGAACGGTCGTCGGCCGCATCACCCGGCTGGGCGCGCTGGAGATCGGCGGGCTGCGCGTGGCGGCGCCCACGGCGGGGCTGGCGGAGCGCGCCGAGGGTTTCTTCGGCAGCACGATGGCCGACGGCACCGTGGGCGCGCCGGTCTTCCGCCGCACCACCATGGTGCTGGACTACGCGCGCTCGCGGGTGATCTTCGAGGCTGGCCCCGCCTTCGCCGAGCCGTACGACACCGACATGAGCGGAATGGGGCTCGCCGCGGCTCCGGACCAGCCGGTGAGCGTGGAGTACGTCATCGCCGCGGGCCCCGCGGCGGATGCGGGAATCGCTCCCGGCGACGTCCTCCTCGCCATCGATGGCCGCCGCGCGGACGCCGGGTCGCTGGACGAGATCCGGGCGATGTTCAACGCGGACGGCGCGCACCGGCGCCTGACCCTCCGCCGCGGCACCACCATCCGCGAGGTCGTCCTCACCCTGCGGCGGATAATCTGACGGCGGCGGTGGAAGAAGCGGCTCCCGATGCGAACCGCCGCCACTCCGAACATCGGAGGGGCGGCGGTTCTGTGTTGGTGATGGCAACGACTCGGCGTTTCCGCTGTTGAAGCCTCGCGCGGTTTGCGAGGCTTTCCTGGTTGTTGCCGCGGCCCCGCGGCTTCAGCCGCCTTCTGTCCCTCACCCGCCCATCCCCGCTCGGCCCGCCCGCTTCCGCTCCGCCGCGGCCACGATCGCGCCGGCGAGCGGGGACGGGTCGAAGCGCACCGGGTCGGTCGCCGGGAGGCCGGTGGCGTCCTCCAGGCGGCGCGCCTCGTCGCGGGCCTGCTCGTCCGTCAGATCCCAGGTGTTCAGCGCGATCCCGATCACCCGCGACTCGCGCAGCGGGGCGATGGCGCTTTCGCAGATGCGGATCATCTCCGGCACGCTCGGGAGGCGCATCCAGTCGTAGCGGTGCGCGGCGTTCCACGGGCACTGGCGCGACGGCTGGTGGCACAGGATCATCGCGTCCGGCATCGACCCGTGCAGCAGCCCCAGCGTGACGCCCGAGTAGCCCGGGTGCACCAGCGAGCCCTGCCCCTCCACCAGCACCACGTCGTTCCCCTCCGCCGCGCGCAGCACCAGCTGCTCCGCCGCGCCGCCCACGAAATCGGCGACCACCGCATCCACCGAGATCCCCCATCCCTCGATCAGGATCCCCGTCTGCCCGGTGGCGGCGAAGCCCACGCGGGTGCCGCGGGCGGCCAGCGCGTCGCGGATCTGCAGCGCCGCCGTCATCTTCCCGATGTTGCAGTCCGTCCCCACCGTGTGCACCACCAGCGCGTCCACCAGCCGCGCCCGGCCGGTGGAGACGGGGAGTTGAGCCGGCGGCTTGCGCAGGTCGTGGATGCGCACGCCGCGCGCGGCCGCCCGCTCGCGCAGCTCCGCGTCGTCCGACAGGTGGAAGTGCAGCCCGCTGACCACGTCGAGCCCCGCGTCGATCGCCGCGTTCAGCATCGGCCGCCAGCTCCCGGGCAGCTGCCCGCCCTGCGGCGCGATCCCGATCAGCAGCGCCGTCGCGCCGCGCCCCAGCCCCTCCTCCACCGTCGCCAGCACGGGAATCGTCCCGCCGAAGCCGAGCACGTCCCCCACGCTCTCCCCGGCGTGGCGCGAGTCGATCACCGCCAGCACGCGACCCGGGAGGTAGCGGACCGCGCTGTTGGCCGTCTTGCTGGTCTGCGGGCCGAACATCCCCTCGGCCAGCACCAGGTAGCGGTAGCCGGACAGCGCGTCCTTGGCGTCGAGCATCGGGCGGTCGTCGTTTCGGTCGATGGAGACGTCAGCGCGGCGCGGCGCCGGCTTCCTCGAGGATGGCGGGGATGCTCACCAGCGCCGGGTCAACCCGCTGCACCCCGTCGGGGAGGCGGATCTCGGTGGGCGCGTCGCGGACGAAGCGGCGGAAGCCCTTCCCCTCCAGCAGGCGGTGGATGTAGATGCGGCGCACGATCACCATCGTGGTGGCCAGCACGGGGACGGCGACCAGCAGGCCGATGAAGCCCAGCAGCTCGCCCATCACCAGCACGCTGGTGATGGAGAGCACCGGCGGCAGGTGCACCCGGCGCTCCATCACGATCGGGTGGATGATGTTCCCCTCGATCACGTGGATCACCACGCCCAGCACCACCACCCCCAGCGCCTGCACGATCCCCCCCTGCCCGACGACCAGGATCGCCGGGAGGAGCGTCGACAGCAGCGAGCCGAAGAAGGGGACCAGCACGGCCACGCCGGTGAACACGCCGAACGCCAGGGCGAACGGCACCTTCAGGATCGACAGTCCCGCGAAGGTCAGCACGCCCAGGAAGAACATGGCCATCATCTGCCCGCCGATCCACGCGCGCAGGCTGCGCTTCAGGTCGGCCAGGATGTCGCGCACCAGCTCGCGGTGCACCGGCGGCGACAGCGCGATGATTCCCTCGCGGTACATCTCCGGGCGCGACGCCAGGTAGATCCCCATCACCAGGATGCCGCTGAGGTCGATGAACCCGTGCATGAAGTTCAGCACCGCGGGCACCAGCTTGGAGGCGTTCGCCATCATCCCCGAAAGCTGCCGCTGCACCTCGTCGGGGTGGATGACCGACTGCAGGATGGGGTAGCGCCCCACCATGGTGCGCAGCCCCTCGGTCCACCCGGTGATCTCGCGCGGAAGCGCGGCCACCAGCTCCTGCGTCTGCTTCAGCACGGGGGGGATGACCAGCCAGCCCACGCCGGCGGCCAGCAGCACGGTCAGCAGCATGGCGCAGGCGAGCCCCAGCCCGCGCGGCATGTTGGCCCGCGCCTGCAGGAAGTCGGCGATGGCGCCCAGGTACAGCGAGAAGAGCGCGGCCACGAACACCATCAGCAGCACGTCGGCCACGCTGTACACGAACAGCAGCAGCAGGACCGCGAAGATGGTGGCGATCAGCACGCTGTAGGGCGAGGGCGATTCCGACGGGTGCCGTGCGGGCATTGGGCTTGGGCGTGTGGGGGAGCCGGGCTGGCGCTGGCGAAAGCTATCGTACCCCGCCCGGCCACGGAAGCCGCGGCCGGATTTCGGGCGCGTGCCTGAGCACGGTGCAACTCCGCCGCCACGCCGTTCCCCCGCTGGCGCATTCCACCCGTCCGGAATCCCCATTGCGCCACCGGTGGAACAGCTTTATCTATCGATCAGATTAGTACTTGACGCGAGCGAACCACAGCCTTACCGTCCACTTCCGGCAAGCGAATCGACCATGGCGAGGAGGAAGCGGATGCGGATAGGAACCGTTCGATCGAGGTGGAGGGGATCCACGCCGGGCACGCGCGATCTTGGCCTGCGAAGGCCGCGCCTGCGCGGGCGCTGGCGGGACGAGACGGCCCACCTGCTGCGGAATCCCGCGAGCGCGAAGCTGCTGCTGGATTCCATCGCGGAGCTGGACCGCTGGGCGGCGATCCTCGATGCACCTCCCGCGCATCGCCACGATGACGCCGCCTGGCCGGCCGCGCACCGACGGTCCGGAAGAGGAAACGCCGCTGGTCGTATCTACTCAGTTCCTGCTGGACCTGGCGAAGTGGGTCGCCGAGGCTCCGCGGACCGCGGCGAAGGTGCTCCACCTCATGCTCGAGATCGCGCGCGATCCGCGGGAGGGGATCGGAAAGCCGAAGCCGCTGAAGCACTCGTTAGGCCGCTGACAAACATCGCGGCAGCCGCAGGGAGCGCGTCCCGCGGCTGCCGTGTGTTCTATCCTAATAGGTAGGTGCGCAAAAGTCTTGTCGACTTTCAGGGGCGAGTTTCCGCAGCCCGCTCCAAGAATTGCCGCTGACGGGATACTCCATGGACGACGTTGCGGCCGCATTTGGAGTGAGCCTCAACCTCGCCCGACGGTGGCGGGCGGAAGGCGGCCGTCATCGGCCGCGCCCTGGCTGGGAGCAGACGCTGGCAGAGATGGCGCGTGCTGGGGCGAAAGCAAGCCGCGAGCGGGCGGATGCTGCCGAGGCACTTGCGATGGAACTTGAAGGCTCGTAGATAGCTTGGAGAATCGCAAAGATTGCCTGTAAAGCAATCCGCGACTACAATCGAATTGGGTTACTTCCAGTGAGATCGCCATGAGCAACGAACTTGCCCGGATCATGATCATCACGTCTGCACAGGAGCTACATACGGGCTCCGACACGCGTGGTGTACTCTCTCAAGCGCAGCGGCTGGCGACTACGATCGGGATAGCGTCTCCTGACGTTCTCGCACAGAATCTTGTTGCGTTCTGCGGCAGTATTGGAGCAGTATTAACGAGGATCGAAGATTTCGGGTCCAACTTCATTCTAGACCAAGTTGAACTACAAATCGAAGTGACTGCCAAAGGTGAGATCAGGTTGATTGGATCTGCATCGACAGAACTTGCAGGTGGTGTCAAGCTGTTGTTTCGGCGGAACGAGAGAAAATAGTGGGTGTTGTCGGCACGAACCATGTTCTCCAGAGAACTCAAATGAACTGGGATGATCATGCTGTAATCGTAGGGATCAATAGGTACCCCGGCCTCCGGGATCTACAGGGGGCTGAAAATGACGCCCGAGCATTCGAGAATTGGATTCGCCAGAGCGCTCGCGTTCCTGCCGAGAACGTGAAGATGATTCTATCTTCACAATTTCCTCAACCACTCAAGCCTCAGGATGCTCGGCCGATGGTTTCAGAAATCGACATGGTTTTTGATAATATCATCGAGCGATCTGAGGAATTGGGTTTTGGGGGTCGTCGACTTTACATGTTCTTCGCGGGCCACGGCTTCGCAAGGACATATGAAGATGCATCGCTTCTTACCGCAGAAGCGCGGCCTCGTAGCACCGGATTTCACATCCCAGCGCGCGATTACGCTAATTGGTTTCGTGCGTCGGGCTATTTTCAAGAGATTGTTCTCATTATGGATTGCTGCCGGGAATCTTATATCACTGCACCGGCCCGCCCGGTTCCTTGGGAACCTAAGGTAGATAGACGTGGAACCTCGGTTAGGTATGCTTTTGCATTCGCGACGCGGTGGTCCATGGAAAGCCGAGAGAAGTTTATCGCCCGGTTCAGTGAGATCCGCGGCATTTTCACGGTTGCGCTTTTGGAAGGCCTCAGTGGAGCTGCAGCAACAACGTCGAGTTCTATCACGACAGAGCGGCTGGACACGTTTGTGCATCAGTACATGCCGGAGCTTTGCGCACCTTCTGAGTATATCGAACCGAGGTTTGAATACGACCGTCGGAATGATATCATCTTGGTCGAATCTGAGACCCCCCGGTCGTTAACACGGGTTCACACCGATTGTTGGGCTATTGAGTTATACGACCATCGGAATATGTTGATTGATCTTTATCCATCTAGGACAGAAGCGAATGTGTGGGAACAGGAGCTTACGCCAGGATTGTACGTCCTTCGATGCGATCGGAAACCAGATAAGGTCATTCAAGTGACGGGAACGGAGGAGCAAAATGTCGATTTCTGAACCGCCTCCTTACACGCCCACAATTCGGGGGGCGCCAGCCGATAATCAGGTCCAGCTTACGGTTACGGCGGATACACCTCTGACAGAGATTTCGGTGTTTGATGGGAGCTTCACGCTCTTGTCACGTGCCATTGGCAAAATCGCGATCGGACTCAACCCAGGCCCATACAAGTTACGATTTCGAATCGGCTCATCAGTACAAGATGAACTTGTGTACCTTTCGCCTGAAATGGATTCCTATCCCGTTTCGGGGCCATATATGGAGATATTCTCGCCTTTTCCGCTGGACCGCCACTCGATGAGCGCGCAACAAGCACAGCGGCTGACGGATCTCGCCAGAGTTCCAGGAAAGTCTCTGGGCCATGGTGGCGAATTGGTAATATTCATCAGACAGCAGGGAGAAGTCAATCCTACTCTTTCCCCACCGAACGCGAGCCTATTGAGACCAGATGGCTCCCTCGTCGATCACCTTCTGCTAGATGGAGCCGGTACGCGTTGGGGAACGGAGGGCTGGAGCGGCGCTTCCACCAGCCTTAATCCGGGATATTATTTCCTACGTTGGACGCAGCAGAATGGTCACCAAGTGGACCAACCTCTATTTATCCAGAATGGATGGCAATCCTCGGTTACATACCTAATGAGTTCGGTGGGAGCCCAAATGGTCGGGGCGATTCCGGAGAACGTCGCTATTTCGTATGTCGAGCTGGGAGCACGCGTTTCCTTGGAGTCGCGAGAAGTCCGGTGGACAGAAGTCGCACGCCAACGGTTGCTAAACGGGGAGAAGCTTCCAGCCATTGATAGGATCGGAGAACTCGACGATACCGCTCGTCGTTCACCGATGCTCGCCCTATTCCTCCACGCCCTATCAGATCATCAGTACGCGTTAGTGAACAACGCTACAATCTCTCAATTTCACGATCATCCTGACGTGCGTGCTTTACAACTTCTTGCTACGGATACTCCGTTCTTGCGCTTTTCCCTTCCACCCATGCTGCGATCAAGTTGGGACGCCGTTGTGAATCAGTCGTGCACAGATATTTCCTTGGTACCGCTTGGATCTCCATCAGCCGTCGCTGCAGAAACTATCTGGGGTGGTGGACCATGGCTGCAGTGGCTTCCATCAACCTCACGACGCAAGCACCACATTCGCAGCGTGCTTGATATAACACATTTGGATATCGAACTCTATTTTCGAAAGCTAATCCGATCTCTCCCGGGTGAGTTTCGGATTGACGCTGTTGGTGGGACAGTCGGGCGAGGGGAATCTGCGGAACGGCTACAGCGTTTCGCCCATGGTGCTCGTTTAACCACCCTAGAGCTACACCTGTTGGATTTCGCACTCTGGCATTCTCGAGCGGTGAACTCTCGTACCGCGTCGGCGTTAGATGCTACGAATATTGGATCGCGCGAAAGTCTTCGTGATACTCTGGTTACGAAATCTGGCGTTCCAAGCAGTGTAATCGGTGCGCATTTGTTTACGTTACGAAGGAAAGTTGCCGAATACACTCGACGTTCAGGGTCTTGACAATCATCAGGTCTTCGCGCAGAGGATTTGTTGACCTAAAGGCAGGATGTGTGTGTGCGTAGTTTCTGTAGTTTCGGAAAATGGCAAGCACTTTCGCGAGGCTCGCGGCGGTTCGCTGGGCGTATAGTGCCTTAGCTTCGCCGAACACGGCCTAACAATCGGCTGCAGGGGATGCGGGGCCATCTATGATTTCGCTGACGACAGGTTTTCGCGCCCGCCCCGCACCCCTGACCCTTGGGGCGTTGGGCGGCTAATGGTCGCGGCGCATCACGGACGAGCACCGGCTCGTCTACCGGATGCGCAACCACCGGATCGAGTTCGCCCGGGCGCGCGATCAGTACACGTGAGATGATGGAACGAGAAGAAGCCCCTCGACCGCGAAGATGCGGGCGAGGGGCTTCCTGCGTGGGGAGATGCCGATCGGGCCGGCGCCGGATCAGGCGCGGCCGCGCTCCTCCTCTTCCAGCGCAGGACCGCACGACCCTGGTGATCAGGCGTCCCCCCGCTGGCGCATTCCACCCGTCCGGAATCCCCATTGCGCCACCGGTGGAACCGCTTTATCTATCGATCAGATTAGTACTTGACGCCAGCGAACCACAGCCTTACCGTCCACTTCCGGCAAGCGAATCGACCATGGCGAGGAGGAAGCGGATGCGGACGGGAACGATTCAACCGGGGTGCCGGAGAACGCCCCCGGGCGGGCACGACCTCGGCCTGCGGCGCCCGCGCCTGCGAAAGCGCTGGCGGAGCGACTGGGAATATCTGATGAGCTCACCCGCGAACCGGGCCTGGATCGAGGAATCAATCGCGGAGCTCGACCGCTGGAGGGAAGCGCGCGGCGCCCGGCCGTTCCCTGCGCGCGATGGCCATGAAGAGGCGCGCTGACGCGAAAGAACGCGGTTCCGCCCGCAGGCCTCACACGCTGGTCGTGGCAATACGATTTCTGCACGACCTCCAGCACTGGGTGGCAGTCGATCCGAGGACGGCGCTGCGCATACTGCGGATCATCCTCGACATCGCGCGGAATCCGCGGGAAGGGATCGGAAAGCCGGAACTGCTGAAGCACGACCGATCGGGCAACCGGTCGCGACGCATCGACAAGACACATCGGCTGCTGTACCGGGTCGACGACGAGGCGGTCGAGTTCATCTCCGCCCGATTCCACTACGAGTGACATGCCGGAGCGTCACGGGAGATGGGTCGTCGATTACGCCCTGCGCAGGCTGCGGCCGCGCGGTGACTCGCAGTACCTCTTCAGCAGCCCGGAAAACGCCGCGCGTCTCCACCGCGCAATCGAAGACTCGCTCGCCGAACGGACGCACGAGTTCACGATGGACGAGCTGTACGCGCTCTTCGGCAAGCGAAGATTCGGCGAATGAGGTGACCTCGCCCGCCGACGAAAAAACCCCTCGCCCGCGAAGATGCGGGCGAGGGGCTTCGTGCTTCGGGAGATGCTGGCGCGGGTGCGGCTCAGGCGCGGCCGCGCTCCTCTTCCTCCAGCGCCTCGAACTCCTCCAGCAGCTCGGCCTCGTGGATGGGCGGGCCGCCGGCGGGCTGCGCGATGGGCTGCTGCGTGGCGGGGGCGCCGTTCCCCGCCGCGGGCGGCGCGGGGGCGGACGCGGCCGCCGCGGGGGCGGGCTCCGCCGGGGCCTGCTCGCCGGCGCCCAGCGCGCGCTGCTCGGCGGGCGCGGCGGCGGGAAGCATCCCCATCTTCTGCTTCATCTCCAGCAGCCGGTAGTCCACGTCGGTGCCGTCGCCCTTTTCCAGCTGCTTGAAGTCGCGCTCCAGCTGGTCGCCGTGCAGCTCCTCGCTCACCGAGGCGGCGGCCAGCGCCATCCGCTCGTTCTGCTCGATGCGCTCGGCCATGCGGTCGAACGCCTCGAACGCCGACGAGTCGCTGAGCCCCGACATGGTCTCGTGGATGCGCCGCTGGGCCTGCGCGCGCCGCTGCTTGGCGATCAGCAGGTTCTTCTTCCGCTGCGCCTCCTGGATCTTCTCGTTCAGCTGGCGCAGCGCGTCGCGCAGGCGGTCGGTGTCTTCCTGGTGGCGCTGCCAGGTGCCGAACAGCTCCTGCGCGCGCACGGCGTGCTCCTGGTGGCGGATCAGCGCCTGGCGGGCCAGGTCGTCGCGCCCCTGGCGCACCGCCAGCATGGCGCGCTGCTCCCAGTCCTGCGCCTGCTTCTGCTCGTCGTCGGCCTGCTTCTTGAGCTTGGCCGCGTCGGCGATGGCCACCGCGACTTCCTGCCGGGCCTTGGCCAGCTGGCCCCGCATGTCCTCGATGACCTGGTTGAGCATCTTTTCCGGGTTCTCGGCCCGGGCGATCAGGTCGTTGATGTTCGACCTGAACATGGTGGAGAAACGATCGAAGATTCCCATGTGGATCCTTCCGGGGGTTCAGGCCTGGGCCGGGGCGCAGTCGCGGAAGCCCGACAGCGCCTCCAGGTGCGAGGCGAGCGCCATCTGGAACGAGTCGATCGTGGCCTGGAACTCGTTGAAGTCCAGGTTCTCCACCTCCAGCGACTCGGTGAGGATCACGTCGCCCACCTCGAGCGCGTAGGCCGCGTGCACCAGGTCGGTGGCGTTCAGCTCCAGCAGGCGGCGGAAGAGCGCGGCGCAGCGCGGCTCCTCGGCGGGCAGGTCCATCACCTTCATGCGGAACACCAGCAGCGGCGGCGACAGGTGGATGACCACGCCGGCGTCGGCCGCTCCGGCGCGCACCAGCCACATCCCCTCGCTGATCTCTTCGTGGTCGAGCCCTGCGCGCAGCAGGTAGCTCTCCACGTCGTCACGTGTGACCATGGGTCAGCCCTTCTCGGGTTCGTCGGTCGGGACATCGGGGTCCTCCTCGGCGGCCGGGAGCGCGGCTGCATCGCCGCGGCTGCCGTCCGTGAGGAGGCGCATCATGAACGACTGCTCGTCCTGCATGCGCACCACCTGGGCGGTGAGCGTGTCCACCTCTTCGCGGAGCCGCGCCAGCTCGGCGGTGTGCTGCGCCTCGAGCTGCTGGCTGCCGCCGCCGCGCGCCAGCCACCCCGACGCGGTCCAGCGCGTCAGGTAGGCGACGACGAAGAGGATGAGGATCAGTTCCCACATCGGTCGTTCGGGTGAAGGCTACGCGCCCGGAACGCTCAAAGTTTCATCCGGCGGGCGCGCTGTCCATCCCCGGATCCCCCTCCTGCACATCCCCGATCATGCTGGGAGACGATCGGGAAGCCGGCACAATCTCCCTGCATCCGCTCGATCCCGGCGCGCCGCGGAAATGCCGGGACCGCGAGTCCGCGAAGGCGGACTTCGGGCCGTTGTTGCCGCGAATTCATTCGCCGGGAGGATGCCGGCGCGACGCCGGGAAGCCCGTCCTCCCGCCTACCAGCCGACGCCCTACCGGCTGATCCCGCTCGGCCGCGAGGTCGGGCGGATCTGCACCAGCCGCCGGGCGCTGGGGGTCGCGGCCAGGCCGCCCATCGCGGTCTCGCGGTAGGCGCTCGGCATGCGGCGGCCCACCTCGCCCATCACGTCGATCACCTCGTCGGCGGTCACCGGGAAGTCGAGCCCCGCGAGCGCCATCTCCGCCCCCGCGATCGCCTGCATGGCCGCCGAGGCGTTGCGGTAGATGCAGGGGATCTCCACCAGCCCGCCGATGGGGTCGCAGATCAATCCCAGCATCCCCTGCAGCGTCAGCGCGACCGCGGTGGCGATCTGCTCGTGCGACCCGCCGCTCAGCCACGCCACCGCCGCCGATCCCATCGCCGCCGCCGTTCCCGTCTCGGCCTGGCAGCCGCCCTCCGCGCCGGCCAGCGAGGCGCGCTGGGCGATCACGCCGCCCACGCCGCCGGCCACCAGCATGGCGTCGACCAGCTTCTCCTCGCCCAGGTGCTGGAACTCGTCGATGCTGACCAGGACCGCGGGAAGGACGCCCGCCGCGCCGGCGGTCGGCGCGGCGACGATCAACCCCATCGCCGCGTTCACCTCCAGCGTGGCGATGGCGCGCGCCAGCGTCTCGGTCACGCGCTGGCCCAGGAGCCGCGGGCCGTTCTCCCACAGCCGCCGCGCGCGGCCGCCGGTCAGGCCGCTGGCCGAGCGCACCTCGCCCTTCAGCCCCTCGTCGATCGCGCCGCGCATCACCTGCAGCGTGCGGGCGATGCGCGCGCGGATGTCGGCCTCGGGCACGCCGCGCTCGGCGGACTCGGTGGCCAGGACGACCTGCGGGAGCGGGCGGCCGCTTTCCTCCGCGTCGCGGATCAGCGACTCGATGGACTTGTGCATCGGTCAGGCGATCTTGGGAACCATGCGGGCCCACCGCACCCACGGGAACCCGCGGATCGCGTCGAACGCGGCGTCGGCGATGGGCTCGTCGGCCTCGATGGTCATCAGCGCGTCCTGGTGGCGGCCGGTGCGGTCCACGCGCATGGTCGCGAGGTTCACGCGGTGTCCGGCCAGCACCGTGGCCACGGCAGCGATCGTGCCCGGCTCGTCGTGCGCCTGGATCACCAGCGTGTGGTAGTCGCCGCCCAGCTCCACGGGGAAGCCGTCCAGCTCCGTCACCTCGATGCGCCCGCCGCCCAGCGACGCGCCGCGCAGCGTGGTCTCCTCGCCGTTCAGCCAGGTGGTGATGATGGCGGTGTTGGGGTGCGCGTCGTCGCCCAGCTCCACGTCCTCGAAGTCCCAGGCCAGCCCCGCGGCCTCGGCCTCGTCGTAAGCGTTGCGCAGGCGCAGGTCGTCGGGCGGCAGGCCGATCAGGCCGCCCACGATGGCGCGGTGCGTCCCGTGCCCCTCGCCGGTGGCGGCGAACGAGCCGTGCAGCCGGATGTGCGCGCGCTCGGGCATGCCGCCGGCCACGGAGCGCGCCATCTGCCCCAGGCGGCAGGCGCCCGCGGTGTGCGATGAGCTGGGACCCACCATCGTCGGGCCTAGGATGTCGAAGAGCGATACCATGTTGCGGAAAATAAAGGGGACAGGGGACAGGGGACAGGGGACGCAATCCGTCATCAGCCGCCTGGAGGATGCCGATTACGAGGGCCACTCGATGGCGATGCTGCAACGCATCGCGAACGCGCTGGGGCAGCGGCTCACGATCGGCATGACGCCGCGCGAATCAGCCGAGCGGCGGCGAGCGTAGCCAGCGACACCACGTCAGCGGGAAGCCGCGCCCGGTCGGACCGGGCGCGGCTTCCTTGTTGTGTCCGGTCACGCGACGGCGACGCGCTACGCCAGCGGCAGCCCCGAGGTAGCGCGGGTCTGCTCGTCGTGGAGCGCGCGGAGGGGGGCGATGTCGGGGTGCTCGGCGCCGGTGCCGATCTCCTCGACGAAGCGGCAGGTGGCGCGGCCGGCGGAGGCCTGCTCGTAGCGCGACTCCCAGTCGCGCATGGCGCGCTCGTCGCCGGGGCCGTCGAAGGGGAAGCGCACCGGCGGCGTCGGCATCCCGATGCGCCACGGCTTGGGCGTGAGGCGCGCGCGGAAGCTCTTCTGCACCTGGCACAGGCGGACGTAGTGCGGGTCGGCGCCCATCGCGGCGAGCGCCGCCTGCGCGTCCGCGCCGGTGGGCTCGAACGGCGCATGCGTGACCAGGTAGCGCAGCCCCGCGTAGGTACGGTACACGCGCACCCGCCACTCGGGGCGCGCGGCCACGAACCGGCGCAGGCGGTCCAGCGCGGGCCCGGTCGCCGCGTCCGCGGGAGCCGGCGCGGGGGCGGGAGTGGGCGGGGGCGGCGCGGACGGCGCGGGCGAGGACGGGCGGAACGCGCCCAGGAACGATTTCAGCCCACCCGGGAGCGGGAGCGAGTCCACCGCGTTCCAGAGCGACTGTGCCGCGTCGCCGATGGCCTGCGCCGGGTTCTGGGGCGGGTGCTCACCGCTGGAGCCGGAACTCGCGCCCGGCTCCGAACCGGCCACGTCGACGTCGATGAAGAACGCGTGCGCGGCGTTCAGCACCAGCGCGCCATAGATGTTGCGCGTGATCGCCGCGTCGGGCGCGTCGGGGCCGCCGGAGCCCTGGATCTCGCGCACCACCTCCTCGCGCAGCGGGCGGTCGCCGTAGGTGTACTTCTCGGGGAAGCCCATCCCGCTCTGGATGCGCTCGGCCACGCGCACCACCGCCTGCTCCGCGAGCACCTGCGCGTCGGCGGGGCTGCCGCGCGAGCCGCGCCAGACGTGGAAGCGCACCGGCTGGCCGTCGGGCTTCACCGCCTGGGAGTCCGCGCGGTGCCAGTAGCGGGGGATCAGCATCGGAGCTCCATGGGCTGGAGGTGGAAACGGACGGTGGGATGACGATCAACATCTTTCCCGCGCGGTGGCTTCGCAAGACATCACCGCGGCTCGGGAATTCGACGGATCGCATCGGCCGATTTCCACGAAAAGCGGAGCGCTCCGATGGCCGGAGCGCCCCCGCATCTTCATCTCCCGTCCGTAAACCCGAAGCCGCCAAGCGATTCAGCGCGGACTGCCGGCTGACGTGCGGCCTCGGTTATGGATCCTTCGGCCTGCAGGCGCTTGCGCGAATCAGCTTGCAGTGTGGCCGGCCTCAGGATGACGTCAGGTCAGGGTCGGGCGCAATCGGCGAGCATTTATTTCGCCGCAGCCAATCACCGGCGACTGAAGTCGCAGCAACAACTACGGGAAGCCTCGCAAACTGCGCGAGGCTGAACGATCGATCTCTACGGTCACGACGCGCCGCGCAGGGCGTCGACCTCGCGCTCGATCGCGCGGAAGCGGCGGCCCAGAGAAATGGCGTAGCCGAACACCAGCAGCCACGCCAGCGCGAAGGCGATGAACACGTGCCAGTAGGCGCGCAGCGTCCGCGGCGGCCCCGCCTCGGCGGAGAGCGCGGGGCCGCCCAGCGGCTGCTCCGCGGGGGCGGGCGCCTGCGTCGAAGCGGCGGCCGGTGGCGCGTCCTGCGCGGCCAGGCGCGGCGCGGGCGAGAGCGCGAGCAGGGCGGCGGCGAGCGCCGCGCGGGCGAATCGGATCGGGCGCATCGGTCGGATTTCTCCCGGAAACGGAGGCGTCAGCGGGGCGCGGCGCGCAGGGCGTGCACGCGCTGCTGCAGGCGCTCCATCCCGTAGCGGATCAGCAGGAGCGAAAGGAACAGGAAGGTGAAGGCGAACAGGCAGACGAAAAGCGTCTGCAGGATGGCCGGATCGGCCTGCGCGCCCTCGGGGCGCATCACCACCGGCTTGGGGTGCTGCGAGCGCCACCACTGCACGCTCAGGTGGATCAGCGGGATGTCGACCGCCGCCACGATCCCCAGGATCGCGGAGAAACGCCTGCCGCGCTCGGGGTTCTCGGCCGCGCCGCGGAGCATGAAGTAGGCGACGCCCATGAACCAGAGCAGCAGCGTGAGCGTGAGCCGCGGCTCCCACACCCACCACGCGCCCCACGCCACCCGCGCCCACAGCGGCCCGGTGAGCAGCACCAGCGTGGCGAACAGCAGCCCGATCTCCGCCGCCGAAACGGCGATGGCGTCGAGCTTGGGGTCGCGCAGCCACAGGTAGCCGGCCGAGCAGAGCGCCACCAGCCCGAAGGCCAGGAACATGGTCCACGCGCTGGGCACGTGCACGTAGAAGATGCGCTGCACGATGCCCATCTCCGCCTCGGTGGGGGCGTAGAAGAACACCATCCACAGCCCCCACAGCAGCAGCCCCATCCCCACCACGCCGAACCCCGCCGCCCAGCGGCGCGTTCCGGCGAGCGAATCGTCCATCCCCGCCGGGCCAAGGCGGGCGAGCGCGGGCGATTCCGGCCGAGTCGTCGTCTCCATCTACTCCTCCACAACGGCGCCGAAAAGGGCCGTGCACACGAACAAAAAGATCAGCGCGAAGGCGCCCAGCATCTTCAACTGGCTCACCACGTCGCTCACCGGGCGGCCCACCAGCAGGCGCTGCGTGGCCGCGCAGGCGAAGATCACCACCGGCGTCAGCAAGGGCAGCAGCAGGATGGGGATGAGCGTCTCGCCCAGCCGCGTGTGCGCCGCCACCGCGCCGAAAAGGGTGCCCAGCGCCATGAACCCCGCCGTCGCCAGAACCACCACCGCCGCGAGCGCCGGGAGCGAGCCCTGGAAGCTCAGGGTGAAGAAGAGCGCGAACACGGGAAAGATCAGCGCCTCCACGGCCAGCACGATGGCCATGTTCGCCAGCCACTTCCCCAGGAAGAGCGCGCCGCGGTCCACGGGGGAGAGGAGGACGCCGGTCAGCGCGTCGGCCTCCTTCTCCAGCGCGAACGAGCGCCCCAGCCCCAGCGTTCCCGCGAACAGCACCGTCACCCAGATCATGGCCCCGGCGATGGAGCGCGCGCGGATGCTGGGGTCCACCGCGAAGCTGAAGACCACGGCCACGAGCACGGCGAAGGTCCCCATCGACAGCACCCGCTCGCGCGAGCGTGCCTCCAGCAGCAGGTCCTTCCGCGCCACCGCCCACACCTGCGCCAGGAACGAGGCGCCGGCGGGTTCGGAAGATGCCGTATCGTCCGCCACCCGGGGCTCGGCGCGCTCCGCGACGGCCATCTCCGTCACGAGCCCCCCCGGCCGCGGCATCTCATCGGCGCGCGCATCACACCGCCGCCGCGACGCGGGCGGTGTACAGGCGCTCGAAGGCGGCGGCGTCCACCGCGGCGCGCGGCTCGTCGCTCACCCAGCGGCCGCCCACCTGCACGGCCACGCGGTCCGCCTGCTCCAGCCCCTGCGACAGGTTGTGCGTCACCAGCACCACCGTGGTCCGGCCGTCGCGCAGGCGCTCGAGCGCGGCGCTCAGCATGGCGGCGGCGTGGGGGTCCAGGCCGGTGTACGGCTCGTCCAGCAGCACCACCTCGGGGCTGTGCAGGAGCGTCCGCGCGAGCGCCAGCCGCTGCTGCATCCCGCGCGAGAAGGTGCGCACCCGGTCGTCCCGCCGCTCGCGCAATCCGACGGAGTCCAGCGCCGCGTCCACGACCTCGCGCCGCCCCTTCAACCCGTAGAGCCGGCCGTAGAAGTCCAGGTTCTCGGCCGCCGTCAGCCCCGGGTAGAGAAAGGTCTGGTGCGAGAGGAGGCCGATCCGGCGCCGCGCCGCCTCGTCGCCCACGTCCCCCCCGGCGACGAGGACGGAGCCGCGGGTGGGCCGCACCGCGCCGCAGAGCATGCGCAGGAGCGTGGTCTTCCCCGCCCCGTTGGGGCCGAAGACGACCAGGAACTCGCCGCGGGCCAGCGTGAACTCGATCCCGCGGACGGCGGGGAGCGGCCCGTACCACTTCTCCAGCGCGCGTGCCTCCAGCGCGGGCGCCGTCACCGCAGGCGCTTTCCGCAGCCCGCGCAGAAGCGGCTGGCGGGCGGGTTCACGAAGCCGCAGGCGTGGGTGATGCTCTCGCCCGCGACCACGATCCCGTCCACCACCCCCACGCCGGCCGCGGCCTGCGCCGCCTCGGCCGCGCGGATGGCGGCCAGCGCCTCGTAGCTCAGCCGGTCGCGCTGGGCCAGGTAGTCGGCCTGGTCCAGCTTTCCGCCCAGGAAGTCGTACTCCAGGTCCTTCAGCGCGGCCAGCGTGGACCGGCGCCGCGCCTCGGCGTCCAGCAGCGACCCCGGCGCCGCGTCCGCCAGGATCGCCGTCCGCCGCGCGACCACGGGGCGGACGACCAGGACTCCGACGACCGTCGCCAGCAGGGCGGAGAGGAGAACCAGCGTCATCCCGCCGCCTCCCCGCGCTCGAAGCGGCGGAGCGCGGCCTCCACCTGCGCGCGGTCGCCGTCGCTCAGCGTGGCGGGGGCGATGGGAACGATCCCGCGCCGTCCGCGCTTCAGCTGCGCCAGCCGCATCGCCACCACCCCCGCGCCGATGACCAGGATGGACGGCGGGAGGATCCAGGCCCAGAGCCCGACGCCGCTCTCCTTCGGCAGGATGCGCATCTGCTCGCCGCGGCGGGCGATGACGCCCTCCACGATCTGCGAGACGGAGCGCCCGGCCAGCGCCTCGGCCATCACCGTGTCGCGGAGGGCCGAGGCCTCGGGGCTGGGGCACATGTCCAGCGTGTGCGAGGGCGTCACCGGCGAGCGCAGCTGCTCCTCGGCCGCGCGCGCGGTGGCCACGGCCGCGGGGTCCTGGGCCGAAACGGGCGCCGCCGCCCGGAGCGCGGCGGCGGCGATGGCGAGGACCATCAGTCTCCCACGCATCGTCAGATCCCCATCAGCTCGGGCTCGGCGGCCGGCGCGCGCTGCGGCTTCCGCGCGGGCACCGTCGCCCGGACGACTTCCGGGGCGGGCCAGAGCGCCACCAGCGTGCCCATCGCCATGATGAACCCGCCCAGCCAGATCCAGGGCACCAGCGGGTTCACCAGCACCTTGAAGGTGGCCACGGGGCGGGGGTTCGTCCCCTGCATGAGGCCCTCGGCATTGTCGACCCCGGCCAGGATCAGGTACAGGTCCTCGTTCCACACGCGCCGGATGCCGACCTCGGAGGTGACCTCGTCGCGCTGCTTGTAGGCGCGCTTCTCGGGCGCCATCAGCCCGGCGGGGCGGCCGTCCTTCTTCACGTCGACGGAGGCGACGATCTTGGTCATGTTCTGCGCCGGGTACCAGCTCATGGCCTGGTACGTCAGCGTGTACGTGTGCCCGAAAGGCGAGCGGATGGACACCGCCTCGCCCGGCTTCAGCGCCACCTGCTTCTCGGCGTTGAACGCCTTTCCCGCGAAGCCGCAGAAGCAGACGATGAAGCCGGCGTGCACCACGTAGCCGCCGTAGCGGCGCCGGTTGCGCTCGAAGAGGTGCACGAAGGCGGTGAAGGGGTTCTCGCCCTCGATCTTCGCCCGCGCCCGCGTTCCCTTCCAGAACTCCACCACGATCGTGGTCATGCTGAACGCGGCGAGGCCGAACGTGGCCAGCGCGTAGGGATGCGACACCCCCGTGGTCCACATCAGCCCGGTGACGCCCAGGCCGGCGGCCAGCGGAAGGGTGAAATTGCGCTTCAGGTTGCGCGGCGTGGCCTTGCGCCAGGCGATGACCGGCCCCACGCCCAGCAGGAAGAGGAGGATGAGGCCCAGCGGGACGTTCACCCGGTTGTAGAAGGGCGGCCCCACGTTGATCTTCTGCCCGAAGATCCCCTCGCTGATGAGCGGGAACGTGGTCCCCCACAGCACCGCGAACATCACCGAGACGAACGCCAGGTTGTTCACCAGGAACGCCGCCTCGCGCGACAGGAAGCTCTCCAGCCGGTTCTCGGGCGCGAAGGCGTGGCGGCGCCACCAGACCAGCGCCGCGCTGGCCAGGATCAGGGAGCCCAGGAAGCCCAGGAAGATGTAGGCGATCGTGGTGTTCTCGGCGAACGAGTGCACGCTCTCGATGAGCCCGCTGCGCGTCAGGAACGTCGCGAAGATGGAGAGGAGGAAGGTCCCGATCACCAGCAGGACGTTCCACATCTTCAGCATCCCCCGCTTCTCCTGGATCATCACCGAGTGCAGGAACGCCGTCCCCGTGAGCCAGGGGAGGAGCGACGCGTTCTCCACCGGGTCCCAGAACCAGTATCCCCCCCACCCCAGCTCCACGTACGCCCACATCATTCCGAAGATGATGCCGCAGGTGAGGAAGAACCACGCGAGCAGCGTCCACCGCCGCGTCGTGGTGATCCAGCGCGTGTCCAGCCGTCCGCTGAGCAGCGCGGAAACGGCGAAGGCGAAGGGGATGGTGAAGCAGGTGAAGCCCAGGTACAGCGTGGGCGGATGGATGGTCATCCAGTAGTTCTGCAGCTGCGGGTTCAGCCCGCGCCCGTCGGGCGGGACGAAGTCCATCAGCTGGAACGGGTTGCTGGCGAAGACCACCACCACCATGAAGAAGGCCAGCACGGTGAGCACCGTGCCCGCCACGTACGGCATGAACTCGCGGTTGCGGCGGCGGTTCTGCAGCATCACGATGGAGCCGAAGAACGAGAGCAGGAGCGCCCAGAACACCAGCGACCCCGTCTGCCCCGCCCACAGCCCCGTGATCTTGTAGAAGAGGCCGAGCTCGCGGTTGGAATACCCCGCCACGTACTTGTAGCGGAACTCGCTGCGCAGGAAGGCCGCGATGATGGCGATGGATGCCGTCACCAGCAGCCCGAACACGGCGTACACCGAGCGCTCGGCGCTCAGCACCAGGTCGCCGCGGCCCTTGCGTCCGCCGTAGAAGCCCAGCGTGGCCCCCCAGCCGGCCACCAGCAGCGCCAGCCAGAGAGCGACTTCGCCGATCTGCGTCACGACTGCTTGCCCTTGAAGTCGGATTCGGCGGCCTCGTAGCGCGAGCCGCACTTGGTCAGCACCTGCGCGGCCTCGAACGTCCCGCCCTTGCGGTAGCGCCCCTCGACCACCACGTCGCGCCCCTCCTTGAAGGTGTCGGGGAGCGGGCCGTTGTAGTGGACGGGAAAGGTCTCGCGCCCGGTGGCGATGTCGACCATGGTGAAGCGCAGGTCCAGCGTCTTCTGGTCGAAGCTCACGCTTCCGGGCACCACGCGGCCGCCCACCCGCACCCCCGCGTCTTCGGCGAAGGTGGGGTTGGCCACGAGGCGCGCCGAGAGCTCGGCGGGCGTCAGGTAGTAGGTCATCGAGTCCTTCATCCCGGTGACCATGAGATAACCCACCACGCCGGCCAGCAGCACGCCGCCCGCGACAAATCTGCTCTGCTTTTTCACAGGAATCTCTCCCGCGAGAATGTACGCTCCGGAGTGCGGCAATATACACCCGAAAAAGCTGTGCAGAAAGGCTTTCCGCGCGGTCGCGGAGATTAGCGGACGGTGAGCCGCCCGCGCGCCAGGTGCGCAACGGCGCGCGGGCGTGCACGCGAGGTCGCCCCGGTGCCGGTGGACAAATCGCGCGCGGCGAGCGGGTTGCGCCGGAAACGCGCGGTGGAGCGCTCCGCGCGCTTCCACCGCCGTCCCGCCTCCGGGGCGCTCTGCCGCCGGCCCCGCTACAGCGACTTCAGGTACTCGACCAGCTCCGCCCGCTCCTGCGCGGTCAGGTTCAGCCCCAGGACGGTGTCGTAGTGCCCCACCACGTCGGCCAGGGTGGGCGCGCTCCCGTCGTGGAAGTAGGGCGCGTGCTGCCACAGGGCACGCAGCGGCGTGGTGCGGTACTTCCCCGTGGTGCCGCGCTCGGCCCACGTGGGCTCCATCCCCGTCTCGGCCGGGGCGTGCAGCCGCGCGCCCGCGTCGGTGAGGGCGCTCCCCGAATGGCAGCCGGAGCAGCGTCCCTTCCCCTCGAACACCACCCTGCCGCGCGCCGCGGCCCCCGCGTCGAAGCTCCCCGCCGGCGGCGCGGGCGCCTGCAGGCTGTGCTGGTAGTCGCGCAGCACCGCCAGCACGGGGTCCACCAGGTCGGGCGACTGCTGGATGTCCAGGTGCAGGCGTTCGTCGCGGAACGAGCCCTGCCCGTGCATCTGCGTGACGGCCACGTAGCGGTTCCAGTAGGAGATGGGCCCCTCGCCGGTGTACGTCTCCAGCGCCACGTCGTGCAGGCCGTACGCGGGCGGGATCACCACCGGCCCGTTGCGACCGTCGATGTTCCAGCGCGCGTCGTAGCGCCCGGGCCCCCACGAGAGCAGCACCGCCTGCACCGCCGGGTCCTTCAGCGCGGGCGACAGGGAGAGGATCTTCCCCGGGTCCAGGTCGTGGTTCGCCCACCCGTCCATCCGCCGCCCGATCCCCGGCGCCACCGAGTTGTCCACGTTCGAGTGGCAGAGCGCGCAGGTCACCCCCATGCGCGTGATGTGGTTGTTCGCGTCGACCTGCGCCTTCACGCCCACCACGGCGTCCAGCTTCAGCAACGCCACCGTGGTCGCGGGGCTGTGCAGGTCCACCTGCCCCAGGATCCCCGGCGGCAGCTTGTCGGCGTCCACCTTCAGCCCCACGGCCAGCGCGGTGACCGGGTCCACGGCGGACTCGATCACCTGGTTCATGTGCAGCGTGTCGGTCCAGAACCTCTCGTTGCCGAAGGTGTTGTTGCGGAACACGTCGCGCCCGCGGGCGAGCGTCTCCTCAGACGGAGCGTCGGGCCCGTCGCTGCACGCCCCCAGCAGCGTGAGCGCGGCAATCGAAAACAGAATGGCCCTTCGGTGCGGCGAACGGACGGTGCGGCCCTGCATGGCGTCCTCCCTGGTTCCGGGCCGGCCGCCGCGCGCGCCCCTCTGCGCCCGCGGCGGCGGCCGCTGTCCTCCTCCCCCTCAGCGCCCCGGCGGCGCGTGCGCCAGGCGCAGGAACTCGTCGCGCGTGCGGCCGTCGTCGCGGAACACGCCGCGCAGCGCGCTGGTGATGGTCGACGAGTTCTGCTTCTCCACGCCGCGCATCATCATGCACAGGTGCGCGGCCTCCACCACCACACCCACGCCGCGCGGCTGCAGCACCTCCTGGATGGCGTCGGCGATCTGCTGCGTCAGCCGCTCCTGCACCTGCAGCCGGCGCGCGAACACCTCCACGATGCGCGGCAGCTTGCTGAGGCCGATGATCTTGCCGTCGGGCACGTAGGCCACGTGCACCTTGCCGAAGAAGGGGAGCAGGTGGTGCTCGCACAGCGAGTACATCTCGATGTCGCGCACCATCACCATGGCGTCGTGCGACTCCTCGAACACGCCCTGCCCCACCACGTCGCGCACGTCCATCGCGTAGCCGCTGGTGAGCGCGGCCAGCGACCTGGCCACGCGCTCGGGCGTGCGCAGCAGCCCGTCGCGCTCCGGGTCCTCGCCGACCAGCTCCAGCTGGCGCCGCACGAGGTCCGCCATCTCCTCCCGCGCCGCGTCCACGTCGAAGATGCGCCGCGCGCGCAGGTCGTCCGTCCCCTCCAGCCGCGCCGCCGCGGATGTGCCGATCGCCATTCCCATCCCTCTTTCGGTTGAAAGTCGTTGGAACGAATACAGATCCGGATTCGAGCCCCGGCGTGTCTGGTCGATGTCGATCACCGGGCCTGGAAACTCAGCGCAATCGGGGCGATGGAGGGTTTCCGCGGCTCTCGCGCCGCCCTCTCCCCGCGCCTTGGAGCGCTCGCCCTCTCCCGTACCGGGCGAGGGGGGCTGCCACGCCATCGGCGCAGCCTGCAACCTATCCTCACGCCGACGCTTCGGAGTGCCGGAGAGGCGTGGAAGCTACCTCTCCCGGTACGGGAGAGGTGGACGGCCTAAGCCGGCCGGAGAGGGCGCGATGCCGCGGACGCGCACCATCGCCATCCCCCGATCCCGATCCCCGATCCCTCTCGTCATCGCCGATGTTCACCCGACGCCCGCCGCCGCGCGCGCGTCCCCGCGGATCGCGGCCTCGACGGCGGCGAGGTCGGCGGCCTCGATCCCCGCCTCGGCGCACAGACTGGTGCGGTCGCGGGCGATGGTGGCGATGGCGAGCGGCTTTCCGCCCTTGCGGTAGACGGCCGTGCAGTCGTTCGCGCGGGGGTCGCCGTCGATCTCGATGGCGTCCCACTTCTCCGCGTGGCCCACGTAGCTGATGGTTACGTCGTAGTGCGTGCTCCAGAAGAACGGCGCGGCACGGAAGGCCTCGCGGCGGCCCAGCATGTTGCGCGCGGCGGTCTGCCCCTGCCGCTGGCCCACCACCCAGTGCTCGGAGCGGATGTTCTGCCCGGTCCACGCGTCCGGCCAGCGGCACACGTCGCCCGCCGCCCAGATCCCCGGCGCGCTGGTGCGCAGGAACTCGTCGACCACGATCCCGCCCTCCACCTTCAGCCCGGCCCACTGCCCCAGCGCGATCCCCGGCCGCACGCCGATTCCCACCACCACCAGGTCGGCCTCGAGCGACGGGCCGCTCTTCAGCGTCACCGTCTTCCCGTCGATCGCCTGCACGCCGTCCTTCAGGTGGAACTTCACCCCGTGGTCCTGGTGCAGCCGCTGGATGTTCCAACCCAGCTCGGGCCCAAGGATGTTGCCCAGCGGCAGCGGCTCGTGGCTGACCACGTTCACCTCCAGCCCCCGCGCGCGGAGCGACGCCGCCACCTCCAGCCCGATGAAGCTGCTGCCGACCACCACCGCTTTCTTAGCCGATTCCGCGGCGCGGATGATGGCGCGGCTGTCGGCCAGCGAGCGCAGGTAGAACAGGTGCGGCACCTCGCGCTGCGAAACGGGAAGGCGCACCGGCTCCGAGCCCGTGGCGATCAGCAGCGCGTCGTAGCCGCAGGTGCGGCCGTTCATCAGCTTCACGCGCCGCTCCGCCGCATCGATCCCCACCACGCGGGTGCCGAGGACCAGGTCGATGCGGTTCTCGGCGTACCACTCGGGCGGGAAGAGGGGGATCCACTCCTCCGGCGCGTTCCCGGCCAGGTAGTCCTTGGAAAGATTCGGCCGGTCGACGGGCCCGTCCGCCGTCGCGTCGATCATCGTCACCGCGCCGGCGAAGCCCTCGCGGCGCAGCATCTCCGCGCACGCGCTTCCCGCCGCCCCCGCGCCGACGATGACGATGGAGCGCGGCATCTCGGCCGGCGCGTCGACCGCCGGCGCCTTCGGCTGCGCGTCGCGCCTGCCGGTGACGAAGACGCGGCCCTCGCGCACCTCGGCGTTCCAGCACCCGGCCGGGCGCAGCGCCGGCGCGGCTACGGCCTCGCCGGTGCGCAGGTCGAAGCGCGAGTGGTGCGCGGGGCAGCGGATGGTCCCGTCCACCACGACCCCGCCGCCCAGCGGCACGCCGTAGTGCGTGCAATTGGCGTCCAGCGCGAACACCTCGCCGCCCGTGCGGACGACCACGACCGGCTCCCCGTTCGCGTGCCCGGTGAGGATCCCGCCGTCGCCGATGTCGTCCAGCGGCACGCCCTGCATCAGGTCCGGGCCTTCCAGCTCCTGCTTCTCGCCGCCCATCCAGCGCCTCCGCGTTGTGGTGTGGAGATAAGCCTACGCTGCCTTACCACAGTTTGTCAACGTTTTCTTTGACATATTCTGAAAGATGTGTTTCGATGCCGAATCCGGGGATCACGCAATCCGGCAGTGCACGGGCGATCTCGCCTGTAGGTCCTTCGGCCTGCTGCCGCTCGTGCGCGGGCAACGATGGTGTGGCCGGCCTGAAAGGAAAGTTCCGCGCGCGGCCGGCCACCGGCGACTGAAATCGCAGCAACAACCACGGGAAGCCTCGCAAACTGCGCGAGGCTGATCCGCTCACTCCGCGGCATCGGCGCTCACCACCGATCTCCTTTCATCCTCAACCGGTATGGTTGGGAAGACAGGACAGCAGGATCACGCGGAGAAGCGGAGCACGGAGGAGTTCCCTCCGCCGCTCCGCTTCTCTGCGTGCGATCCGGCAGCGCTTTGGGGACTACGTGGCTTCGCTCGCGCGGGCGACCTCGACGTACAGGTCCCAGCGGCAGCTGGCGCAGGTCACCTTGTGCGGGTTCCCCATCCGCCCCAGCTCGGTGAAGTCCTGCACGGTGCCGCACTTGGGGCACGGTCCGTGGAGCGACAGCAGCGTGCGGTACTCGCGCATGTGGTTGAACGCGCGGAACGCCGCCACCGCCGCGACCACGATCGGCCAGGGAAAGTGCGGGGGAATCCAGATCACGATGGGGATGAGGAGGAGCAGCGCCAGGTCCTTCAGCATCTGCGCGCGGCGCCAGTGGCCGCTCCGCTCCAGCACCCTGGCCCTCGCCTCGCTCGCCTGCCCGCCCATGAACACCAGCCGCGCGGGCACCTCGGGTATCGCCTGCAGCTCGCTCTGCTCCATCCGCCGTCACCGTCTCGTGTGGACCGCCCGAACCTACTTCGCCTGTGCGGAAACGACGGTGGCAAAGCCGACACCGCCCAGGTCCCACGCGAGGTCCAGAACCGAGGCCGTGTCACGTGGATCGCGCGTATCGAGCAGCTCCTTGGCCACGCCGGCCGCCGCGCCGGTCCCCGCGCCCACGATCAGGCTGGTGCGGTGGTCCGCGCCCGCCAGCCGCGCGCCCGCGCCCGCCAGGCTCGTCACCAGGAACGAGGCGAAGAAGTGCTGGAGCTTGTCCTCGCCGAACAGGCGGTCGCCGGGTTGGCGGGCGGCGGCGCCGTGTTGGCCGCCCAGCGAGAAGCACAGGCAGAGCAGCAGCTTGTCCATCGTCATCCCCCTCCGTTTGCCCAGGCGCACGCGGCATCCACCGCGCGCTGCCACCCCGCGAGCACCTCCGCCCGCGCACCGTCCTCCATCCCCGGCTCGAACGCCGACTCCTCCGGCCGCGCCGCGTCGAACTCCTCGGGACTCGCCCAGAACCCCGTGGCCACGCCGGCGAGCCCCGCCGCGCCGCGCGCCGTCATCTCCACCAGCCGCGGCCGGCGCACGGGGATGCCCAGCACGTCGGCCTGGAACTGCATCAGCCAGTCGTTGGCCGCCGCGCCGCCGTCCACGCGCAGCTCCGGCATGCGCACGCCGGCGTCGCCCTCCATCGCCTGCACCACGTCGTGGGTGGAAAAGGCCATCGCCTCGAGCGCGGCGCGGGCCAGGTGCGCCCGCCCGGTGCCGCGCGTGAGCCCGAAGAGCGTTCCCCGCGCGCGCGGCTCCCAGTGCGGCGCCCCCAGCCCGGTGAAGGCGGGGACCAGGTAGACGCCGTCGTTGGATTCCAGCGACCGCGCCAGCGCCTCGGTCTCGGCCGCGTCGTGCAGGATGCCGAGGCCGTCACGCAGCCACTGGACCGCCGCGCCGGCGATGAAGATGGAGCCCTCCAGCGCGTACGCCCGCTCCCCGCGCGGGCCGCACGCCGCCGTGGTCAGCATCCCGTGGCGGCTGGGGACGCGCTTGTCGCCCGTGTGGACCAGGAGGAAGGCGCCGGTTCCGTAGGTGTTCTTCCCTTCCCCCGGCGTCCAGCAGCCGTGGCCATACAGCGCCGCCTGCTGGTCGCCCGCGATCCCGGCCACCGGCGCCTCGCCCTCGAACGCGGCGCCGTCGGTGGCGCCGTACACCTCGGACGACGAGCGGATCTCCGGCAGAACGGCGGCGGGGATGCCGAAGAGATCCAGCAGCGCGGGGTCCCACGCGTCGTCGTCCAGCGAGTAGAGGAGGGTGCGGCTGGCGTTGGTGCGGTCGGTCAGGTGGAGGCGGCCGCCCGTCATCTTCCAGACGAGCCACGTGTCGATGGTCCCCGCCGCGAGCTCCCCGGCCTCCGCGCGTGCCCGCGCGCCGGGGACGTGGTCCAGCAGCCAGGCCAGCTTGGTCGCGCTGAAGTACGGGTCGATGACCAGCCCGGTGCGCGTGCGGACGTCGTCCTCGCGCCCGTCCTCCTTCATCTTCCTGCAGAGCTCCGCGGTGCGGCCGTCCTGCCAGACCAGCGCGTGGTGCAGCGGCTCGCCGGTCGCGCGGTCCCACAGCACCACCGTCTCGCGCTGGTTGGTGATGCCGATCCCCGCGAGCGCATCGACGGTCGTCCCCGCGTGCGCGGCGGCCACGCGCGCGACGCGCTTCGTCACCTCCCAGATCTCGGCCGCGTCGTGCTCCACCCAGCCGGGGCGGGGGAAGTGCTGGGTGAACTCGCTGTACGCCCGCCCGCGCACCCGCCCGTCGCGGTCGATCACCAGGCACGTGGTGCCCGTGGTACCCTGGTCGATGGCGAGGATCATCGGCCGTCTCCTCCGTCCGACCAGCGCGAGGGCACGTCCGGCTCTTCACCTCGTTCCTCGCACAGCGCCAGGTAATCGTCCACGGCTTCGACGAACGCCGGCTGAACCTCGTCGACGGAGGAAGCGTGAAACGTGACGACATCCCGGATATTTTCGAGACGGCCGTGGAGCACCATCTCGTCGGAGTCGAATTCCACCGTAGCCGTGTAGCCTTCGTAGGGCTGCGTCATCGCGGTGCCTCGCGTTCCTCTGCAGTTCGAGCCGGTTAGATGATATGGCGGATTCCCGACCTGCGGCATCGGTGCGAGACCACCCTCGGCCCGCACCTGCCCATCGCAGTTGAAGCCTCGCGCAGTTTGCGAGGCTTTCCGTCGTTGTTGCCGCGGCTTCAGCCGCCTTTCGCGGAGCAGTCCTCTCCGATTTCTCCGTCTCTCGCCAAGTGTCACCCCCGCACCAGCCGCCCGAAGCCGTACCGCCATCCGAAGCGCTCGATCAGCGCCAGCATGCGCACGACGGGGAGGCCCATCACCGCGAAGTAGTCGCCCTCGATGCCTTCGACGATGGCGCTGCCGAAGCCCTGGATGCCGTAGGCGCCGGCCTTGTCCATCGGCTCGCCGGTGGCCACGTACGCCTCGCATGCCTCGCGGTCGAGCGTGCGGAAGCGGACGCGCACCCGCTCCAGCCCACTCTCCACGCGGCCGTCCATGGCGATGGCGACGCCGGTGCACACCTCGTGGTCGCGGCCGGAGAGGCGCATCAGCATGTCCACCGCCTGTTCGCGGTCGCGCGGCTTGCCCAGCACCGCGCCGTCGATCACCACGATGGTGTCGGAGCCCACCACCAGCGCGTGCGGGTGCGTGGCGGCGATGGTCTCCGCCTTCTCGCGCGCCAGGCGCTCGGCGTGCTCGGGGGGCATCTCGCCGTCGCGGTAGCTCTCGTCGATGTCGGCGGGGAAGACCTCGAACTCCAGCCCCAGCCGCCCGATCAGCTCGGCGCGCCGGGGAGACTGCGAGGCCAGCACGATGGGCGGCGGCGTATCCGTATCCGTCATCGATTCGTCGGAAGAAGCGTGGTTTGCGGTCAGCGGCCGCCGCGCGCCGCGGGCTCGGCCTCCAGCGCGCGGCGGAGGCGGCGCGTCTGGTCGCGCAGGCCGTGCAGCCCGGAGAGGCGGTTCGACGCCGCCGCCTGCAGGCTGAAGAGCACCTCCACCGCCCGCGGGTCGGCGCGCAGGCGGGCGACGTCCACCCCCGCCGCGCTGACGTCGTGCAGGAACACGCGGCGCATGAACGGGAAGGCGAGCGTCATCGGCCCTGCCTGCGCCGTGATCGTCTCGCGGAGCTGCCCCTGGCGCGCGCCCTCGCTCTCCAGCGACGAGGCGTACGACGCGAGCAGCGCGCGGAGCGAGTCGTTGCGCACCAGCCGCAGGTCGCCGGTGCCGACCAGCGCGCGGTAGTTGCCGTCCAGCGGCTGGTAGCTGCTGGCGGCGCCCGCGCCCGTCACCCACGCCACCATCGAATCCGGCGCGGCGAGGCGGCCGGCGGGGCCGGTGAGCGCGTCCACCGCGCGCCCCGTCACCACCGCGGCGATGCTGTCGGTGCGGATGGCGTCGTCCAGGCGGCGCTCGTTCTCGCGCGTGTCGGCCAGGAGCTGGCGCAGGTAGTCGCGCTCGCGGCCGCGGTCCTCGCGCCCCTGCCACCACGCCTGCGCCACCAGCGCGCACATCACGCCGGCCACGATCACCGCGAACTCGCGCAGCGCCGCGCGCCACCCCCGGTGCTCGGCGAGGACGTGGACGCGCGAAGCACGCTGCGGCGGCGGCACGTCCGCATCTCCCGGCGCCACGGCATCGGTGGGAGACGCGGCGTCCGCGCGCTCTGCGGAGATCGTCGGCGGCATGGCTATCTCTCCAGGATCAGCGTCACCGGGCCGTCGTTCACCAGCTCCACGTCCATCATCGCCCCGAACTCGCCGGTCGCCACCGGGCGGCCGGTCTGGCGCAGGAGGGCGACGAAGCGCTCGTACAGCGGGATCGCCACCTCCGGCCGCGCGGCGTCGATGAAGCTGGGGCGGTTCCCCTTGCGCGCGTCGCCGTAGAGGGTGAACTGGCTGACGACCAGGATGGCGCCGTCCGCCTCCTCCACCGAGCGGTTCATCTTCCCCTCGTCGTCGGGAAAGACGCGGAGCTGCACCACCTTCTTCACCATCCACGCCAGCGCGCCGTCCGTATCGCCATCGGTGAAGCCGGCGAGGAGCAGGAGTCCGCGCCCGATCTCGCCGGTCACGCGCCCGTCCACCGTCACCTTCGCGCGCGACACGCGCTGCAGCACGATTCGCATGGAGGGAGAAGAGAAGGGGGATGGAGATGGGGCGCAATGGCCGCATCAACGCTCGCAGCCGCGCCCGGGACCCCGAAACCGCGGCGTAGCCAAAACATCGCGGGATCTCACGCGGAGACGCGGAGACGCGGAGGCGCATGCCGAGCCACCTCCGCGTCTCCGCGTCTCCGCGTTAGGTCCAGCTGAGCTTGGGAGCCGCAGAAAAGCAGGCACCCCGCCCACCGAAGCTCGGCGGGCGGGGCGCGTCGTGATCGTCAGGGACGGCGACAGGTCGAGGCTTTCCCTGTCCCTGTCCCCTACTGCTTGCACTCCCCGTGGGGATCCGGCTTCGGCTTGTCGACCACCAGCCGGTCCGGGCGGTTCGCCACGTGCTCGGCCACGTCGGCCACCAGGCTGGCCACGCGCGCCAGCTTGGTGTAGTCGATGTACTCCGGCTCGTCGGTCAGCATGTGGTAATCCGCATGCCCGCCGGTGGTGAAGAAGGTGATGGGAATCCCCCACCGCGCGTAGCTGTAGTGGTCGCTGCGGCAGTAGATGTTGGCCGGGTGGTTGTTCGCGTCGATCGAGTAGTCGAACGCCAGCCCGTGGTTCCCCGTGCGGTTCACCTCCTCGATCAGGTCGCCCAGCTGCGTGGACAGGCGGCGCGAGCCCACCAGCTGCAGGTAGTTGGGCCCGCCGTGCAGCACCACGCTGTCCTTGGTCATCCCCGTCTCGTCGCTCGCCGCGCCGCGCCCGATCATGTCCATGTTCAGCTGCGCCACGATCGAGTCGCGGCTGACCGCCGTGGTGGGGTGCTCGGTGAACCACGACGAGCCCAGCAGCCCCTTCTCCTCGCCCGTGTGCCAGACGAAGAGCACGGAGCGCTTCGGCCGGTGCGCCGCCATGTACTCGGCGATCTCCAGCACGCCGGTGGTCCCCGAACCGTCGTCGTCCGCGCCGTTGAAGACCGAGTCGCGCCGCGCCGGGTGCGCGCGGTGCAGCGAGTCGGTGAGCGCGCGGATGCGGGCCGACTGCGCGGGGGTGGGCGTCTCGGCCTCGCCCTCCAGCCCGCCGCGGCGCAGCACCAGGTTGAAGGCGCGCAGCGAGTCGTGGTCCACCGCCTCGTGCGTGGTCCCCACGTGGTCGTTGTGCGCGCCGATGGCCACGAACTGCCCGCGCAGCGCCGGGTCGGTGCCGCGCAGGATGCCCACCACGTTGCGCGCCGGGAAGGCCGACGGCTGGTCGTAGAAGGCCACCCGCCCGTTCACCGTCTGCCCCGCGGCGCCCGTCTGCAGCCCGTCCAGCGGGCGCCCGAACAGCCGCTCGGCCGCGGCCACGCTCACCAGCAGGCCGGCGGGCGAGGCCACGCGGGCGTGCGGCTCGGACGGGTCCACCAGCGCCTCCTGCGGCTCGGCCAGGTAGCCGCGCAGCCCCTCGGGCACGTAGTCCAGCACCGCGAAGGCCACCCCCGCCGCCGCGGCGTAGCGGTCGAACGAGCCGCCGGTCCAGAAGCGCCAGCTGCGCGTGCCGTTCACCATGGCCCCGTCGAACACCACCAGCTTGCCGGCCGCCTGCGCGGGGTCGATCAGGTTCATCGTTCCCAGCCGGCCGCCGTACACCACGGGAACGTTGCTGGCGAGCAGGGTGTCGCGGAAGGAGAAGGCGCCCTCGATGGAGGGGAGGAGGACGAAGTCCGTCCCCGGCTTCATCGTGGCGCCGCCCACCGTGAGCGACGACGCCGGGTCCATCCCCTTGCGGCGGAGCGGGATGGTCTGGAAGAAGGTGCCGTTCTCGCCCGCCGGCTCCAGCCCGATGCGGCGCGCCTCGCGGGCGATGTAGTCGGTGCCCTTCACGTTCCCGGCCGTTCCCGCTTCGCGCCCCATCATGCTGTCGTCGGCCAGCACGTACAGCCGCGTCATGGCGTCGGCGGCGGTGATGGCGGGGGTGGTGGGCTGCGGCGTGTGCTTCAGCGGCTGCTGCGGCGCCTGCGCCAGCGCGGGCACGGCGGCGGCCAGCGCGAGCACGGCGGCCAGCGCGCCGGTGGAGCGTACGTGCGTTCTCACGATCGGTGGATTTCGTTCGGGTGAAAGGACGGAAACGGCGCGTCCGCCGCTGCCGTGTGGTACGGGTGGATCCTGCGGCTCACCCGGCGAATGAATTCGCGGGCAACAACCGCACAAAGTCCCTGCGGGACTGCGGCCCCGGCATCCCGGCGGCTCCGGAGGCGCCGGAGCGTCGTCGGCTAAGACATGGCATGAGCACCCTCTCCCGGCATGGGGAAAGGGTGCTCGTCCGGCATCCGCTCAGATGCCGGTGTGGCTGGCTTCGCGCGCGGGGGTGGCGCGGGCGGCCGCGGCGGCGTGGGCCAGCGCCTCGGCCTGGTTGTGCGCGCCGCGCAGCAGCCCGAGCGCCGTCTGCAGCTGCGTGTCGCGCGGGACGCCGCGGCGGAACTGCGCCGAGTCGCCGAACGCCAGCGACGAGATGCGCCCCTCCAGCATCCGGTCGACCACGCTGGCGCCCGCGTCCCAGGTGCGGCGGTCCACCTGCACGCCGTCGCGCTGCAGCCGGCGGTACAGCTCCTCGCGCCAGGCGGGAGTGACCGCGAAGTCCGGCCGCACGCCCGCCTTCAGCTCCAGCGTGTACTGGCTCAGCACCTGGTTGGTGGCCGTCGCCTTGGTCGACAGCGCGCGCAGCAGGGCGCGCTCGGGGGCCGAGAGCGTGTCCTCCTTCACCACCACGTCGGGGGTGATGCCGCCGCCGCCGTACACCGGGCGCCCGGCGTCGCTGTGGTACACCGGGCGTGCGGCCAGCGCCGAGTCGCTGGGCGGCAGCGTGTCTTCCTGCGCGAAGGTGCCGTCGGGGTTCACCTTGCGCGGGCGCTGGATGCTGCGGCCGCTGGGCGTGTACCACCGCCCGGTGGTCAGCTTCATCGCCCACCCGCCCTCGAGCGGGAAGAGGTCCTGCACCAGCCCCTTGCCGAACGAGGTGGTGCCGACCACCACCGCGCGGTCGTGGTCCTGCAGCGCGCCCGCCACGATCTCCGACGCGCTGGCGGTCCCCTCGTCGGTCATCACCACCACCGGCTCGGGGCCCAGCAGCGGCTCGTCTTCCGCCCGATAGACCTCGGCCGGGGCGTTGCGGTAGACCACGCGCAGCACCTCCGTCCCCTTCTTCAGGAACAGGTTGGAGATGCGGATGGACTGCTCCAGGCTGCCGCCGCCGTTGCCGCGCAGGTCGACGACGAAGGCGCGCGCGCCCTGCTGGCGAAGGCTGTCGATCGCCCGCGCCAGCTCCTCGCCCGAGCTCTCGCTGAAGCGGTCGAGCGGCACGTAGCCCACGTTGTCCTGCAGCATCAGCGCGTACGGGACCACGGGAACATGCACGACCGCGCGGCGCGCCTCGATGCGGATCGGCTGCTCCACGCCGTGGCGCACGAGCGTGGCGCGGACGGAGGTCCCCTGCGGGCCGAGGAGGCGCGCGGTCACCTTGTCCAGCGAGATGCCGGTGACCTTCTGCCCGTCGACCTCCACGATGCGGTCGCCCACCTGCACGCCGGCGCCCTCGGCGGGGGTGCGGGGGTACACGCGCATGACCGTGGCGGTATCGCGCACCAGCTCCACCAGCATCCCCATGCCGCCGTAGCCGTTGCGCAGGCTTTCGCGCTGGAACTCGGCCAGCTCCCGCGGCGAGTACAGGTCGGCGTACGGGTCGCCGATGCGGCGCAGGAGGCCGCGGGCGGCCAGCGCGTACAGGCTGTCCTCGGGAACCGAGTCGACCCCGAACGCGGCCACGCGGGTGAGCACTTCCTGGAAGAGCTGGCCGTTTTCCGAAACGGCGCTCTGCAGCATGAAGCCGCCCACCACCACCGGCAGCACCAGCGCCGCCAGCGCGGCGCGCTTCACCCGGCGCGTCTTTGCCCCGCGGGGCGTGTTGCGATCAGCCATGAATCCATCCGTGGGCGCCGCCAGTCCGCGGCGCAAGGCTCGTCCGTTCGGACGAGCGTTCCATCGCCCGTCCGGCCGCGGGGTTGGGCCGGTGAAGGGGTCGGCGAACTTACCCCGGAACGCGGGTGGAAGATCCGCGCCCGCGCTCCGGAACGGGAACGCGCCGCCCCCGCCGCGTCTGACGCCCGCCGGCCCGCACGGACCGCGCCGCGGGCTTTGTATCGCGAGTGGACGTCCGATAGCGGAATAGCCTTGAGACTGATTGGGATGTGGCGTCTAGCTCCGGATCCACCGCGACTCAGGGGCTCCCTCGGGCGGCGGGCAGCGGAGCCGCATCAGCTCGTGAAGCACTTCGCTGATGCGGTCCAGCGTCGCCCGGCTGACCTCGCCCACGCGCCGCTGGAAGCGGTCGAGCGCGACGGAGCGCATGTGCTCGCAGAGGAAGACGCTCGGCGAGCGAAGGCCGCCCTCCGGCGGATAGACGGGCACGTGCGACGGCACCCCGCGGAACCGCGTGGTGGTGGGGATGGCGATCACGACCGGATAGGGCACTTCGTCGCGGCTCGTCATCACCAGCACCGGCCGCACGCCGTCCTGCTCGTGGCTGCGGACGGGGCTCAGGTCGGCATACCAGAGTTCACCCGGCAACGGGCGCACACACCCTCCGTGGAAAGGGGACACGACGCGGCTGCTTCGCCCGGGCGGAGAGCCGGGCGAACGATGAGTTCAGGATTTCGGTGAAGAGATGGAGCGAGCGGCTCGCCTGCATGGCCGGATGCGGCGAGCTATGAAGCGGACGTCACAAAGCAGTGTCGGACGGACGCGGCGCGGCGGCGCGCGTCTTCTCCCGTGCCTCCCAGTAATCGTGCGAGACGAGCAGAGGATCGATCGAAGCGCACTCCTCCATCCACTCGTTCCACGCGACTGGATCGGCGCGCAGGCGGTCGTACGATTCCCTCATCCGCCGCGCGAAGTCGGAGGTTCGCTCGGACGGATCGTACGGATGCACGCTCCGCAGCCGCGGGATGCGCCGGAGCCGGAGCTGGGGCTTGGTTCGTTTGACCGTGGTCACGCGGCGTTTCCTCACGATTCCACCTGTGTGAGTGCGTGATTAGAGAATACCCGAACGGTCACCAGTCGTCAATCCCGTCCAGATCTTGCCACCGGTGCTCCCGTCGCGGCAGTTTTGATCCAGCCCGATCCAACAATCATCGGGTATCCCGCTCCGCTCGCGTCACCGGCAGCATGCATCGCGTTCGCCATGCATTCCTAACTGCGTCATCAGGAACACAGCACGCCGCAGCTGCGTCGCACGATTCAATCATCATCCCCCCGAAGATTCCGCGATAACTCATCGCACCCTGAGCCTTCCCCAACGTTCCCGCTGGATTTTCGAGGCCAATGCTCGGCTGCCGCGTTCGCGCGAGAGTGGATCACCGCATCCTCGCATGGATGGGGACGGCGAGCCGTGGAGGGTTCGGCATGCGATGAGTATCGCGGATTTTTTCGTGAGACACACATCGGCGGCGCGCGATCGTGTCCTCATCGCCATCGCCCCTGATCGAATCGGTCTGGATGGGTTGAGACGGCGCGGACGCTGGCCCCCTCACCGGCGGCTGAAGCCGCAGCAACAACTACGGGAAGCCTCGCAAACTGCGCGAGGCTGTTCGGCTCGTCAGCGGCTACGGCTCGCCTTCATCTTCCCTGGGCGCGCGCAGCGCGGGGACGACTCAGGATGAAGTCGGCGGGGAGATGCGGGGATGCCGATGTTCCGCGGGCGGTCAGTGGGCGAGGGTGTAGAGGTACGCGGCGATGTCGCGGGCCTGGCGCTGGGTGACGCCGGTGCGGGGCATGGCGGTGGCGGAGTCGATGCTCTGCGGGTCCTGGATCCAGGCGATCAGGTTGTCGGGCTTGTTCTCGGTGACACCGCCGATGAACAGCCGCGCCGTCACGTTGTCCAGCGGCGGCCCCACCCGCCCGCGCGCGCCGGGAATCCCCGGGACGACGTGACATCCGCCACAGCCATAGTTCTCCATCCACTGCCGCCCCAGCTCCGCGCGGCCGCCGCGGGTCAGCTGCATGGCCTGGGCGTCGCTCAGGCGGTCCTGCGTGCAGGCGGACGCCAGCGCGAGCGCGGCGAGGGCGGCGGCGGAGCGGAGGCGCGGGCTCATGCGGAGCACGGGCTGAAGAGGGCGGTGGCCAGCCACATGGCCAGCACGATCGCGGCGAAGAACGGGTTCGCGACCATCCCCGAGAAGGCCATGAACCGGGCCCGGTGCTCCGGCCCGGGCCGCTCGTCGGGTTCGCTGCGTCCCAGCCGCGCCCACTCGCGGCGGCAGAGCAGGAACGCGCCGGCGATCAGCAGCAGGGCGACCGCGTGCACCATGTGCACGAAGAGGCTGCTCTGCCGCGCGCAGGCATCGGGGACCAGCGCGTACGCCACCCACTGGCCCAGCAGCACGATCACCGGGCCGGAGAGCAGCCCCAGCCAGAGCTGCACCGTGGCGCCGCTGGGCGGCGCGGACTGTTCGGCGGTCTGCACGGGCATGGTCACATCACCCGCGGCAGGAGGAAGACCATGGCGTAGAGCGGAAGCCACGACAGGCACATGAAGTACCAGTACATCGCCAGGTCGGCGGTGTCGGGGAAGTGCTTCTCCTCCCAACGGCCGGTGAACGCGATCAGGGCGAACACCGCCAGCTCGCCCACCTCGGCCAGCAGCAGGGTGCCGTGCACGAGCATCACCAGCCAGGCGGACGACCCGTAGGCGTTCTCGTCCCACCGCACGTGCAGCTGCGCCAGCTCGAACCAGCGCAGCGCCGCGAACGCCGCGTTGAAGGCGATGGCCACGAGCAGCAGGAGGCGGACGGCGGGAAGGTCCTTGCGGTGCGCCGCACGGCTCAGCAGGGCGATGGGGACGAAGCTGACCAGCATCAGCACGACTTCGATCGTGGCCAGCGTCAGCCCCGGAACGGCCACCCGCGCCGGCGGCAGCGAGGCGAAGTTGCGGCGGAGATAGAGGTACGTCCCCGCGCACATGGCCAGCGTGGTGCCCTCGATGGCCATGAACGCCACCGTTCCCCACCACACCAGGTTGCGGTAGCCGTAGGTGATGTCCGGGAGCCCGGATACGTCGACGGCCGACGGGGGGCGCCGCGTGCTCATCGCACCCCTCCCGCGTCCAGCTTCCACGCCTTCTCGGGGTGGCGCGGCCACGCCCAGGCGAACAGCGCCAGCCCCAGCGGGATCGCCCCGATCCAGAGCGCCTGGAAGGTGAAGACCAGCAGGACCAGCAGGAACCCCGTGGCCACCGCGGCCAGGAAGGGCACGGGCGTGGGGCCGGGCGACTCCTGCCGGTTGTCGGGGTCGGCGTCCATCACCGTGGTCACCAGCACCTCGCGGTGCGTCTCGTCCAGCCCGGTCACCACGGGGCGGTCGGGCGTCATCGCCCAGAGCGCGGCGCGCCCCTGCACGATGGGGATGCGCGCGTGGTTGTACGGCGGTGGCGGCGAGGGAATGGCCCACTCCAGCGTGTCGGCCAGCCAGGGATCGGGCCCCGCGGGCGCCCCGAAGCGCCAGCTGCTGGCGATGTTGAAGAGGAAGACGATCACCCCCGCGGCGATGACGAACGAGCCGACCGTCGATAGCAGGTTCAGCCATCCCCATCCCGTGCCCGGCAGATAGGTGTACACCCGCCGCGTCATCCCCATCAGCCCCAGGAAGTGCATGGGGAAGAAGGTGACGTTCACGCCGGTGAAGATGAGCCAGAAGCCCAGCCTCCCCAGCCGCTCGCTGGCCATCCTCCCCGTGACCTTGGGGAACCAGTAGGTGATGGCCCCCAGCAGCGGGAACACGCCGCCGCCGATCAGCACGTAGTGGAAGTGGGCCACGATGAAGAAGGTGTCGTGCGCCTGCAGGTCGAAGGGCACCGAGGCGATCATCACCCCGGTCAGCCCGCCGATGACGAAGATGACGATGAAGCCCAGCGCGTACAGCAGCGGCGTCCTGAACACCGGCTTCCCCAGCCAGAGCGTGGCGATCCAGCAGAAGATCTGCACCCCGCTGGGAATGGCGATGAGCATGCTGGCCGCGGTGAAGAAGCTCTCGCCCAGCTGCGGGATGGGGGTGGCGAACATGTGGTGCACCCACAGCCCGAAGGCGATGAAGCCGGTGGCGATGAGCGACAGCACCATCGCCACGTAGCCGAACACGGGGCGGCGGGTGAAGGTGGTGATGATGGACGAGACGAACCCCAGGCCGGGGATGAAGATGATGTAGACCTCGGGGTGCCCGAAGAACCAGAACATGTGCTGCCAGAGGAGCGGGTCGCCCCCCTCGGCGGGGTTGAAGAACTGCGTGCCCACCAGCCGGTCCATCGCCAGCAGGAAGGTGCTGGCCACGGCGACCGCGGGCATGGCGAAGATGACCATGAACGCCACCACCAGCATCGACCACACGTACAGCGGCAGGCGGTTGAGCGACATCCCCGGCGCGCGCTGCTTGAAGATGGTCACGATCAGCTGCACCGCGGCGATGAGCGCCGCGATCTCGGTGAAGGTGACCATCTGCGCCCACGTGTCCACCCGCTTCCCCGGCGAGTACTGCGGCCCCGACAGGGGGACGTAGGCGAACCAGCCCACGTCGGTGCCCGTGTTCAGCACGAACTGCACGTAGATGAAGAGCGCGCCGATGAGGTAGACCCAGTAGCCGTACGCGTTCAGCCGCGGGAAGGCCAGGTTGCGCGTGCCGATCTGCTGCGGAACGAGGTACAGCCCCCACGCGAGCATCACCGGCACCGCGAACAGGAACATCATCGTGGTGCCGTGCATGGTGAAGAACTGGTTGTACTTGTCGGGACCCAGGAACCCGTTCTGCGGCCGGGCCAGCTGGATGCGCATGGCCAGCGCCTCGAGCCCCGCCAGGAGGAAGAAGCTCATGGCGGTGATGATGTAGCGCTTGCCGATGCGCTTGTGGTCGACGGTGATGAGCCATCCCCACAGCCCCCGCGGCTCGTGCCACGAGCGCTCCAAGGCGGCCAGCTCCGCGGCCTCGCCCGGCCCCCCGACCACGTCCCGTTCGACGCTCGCCATGGTCTACCGGAGGCTCTGGAGGTAGGTGAGCAGCGCCTGGAGCTCGTCGGGGCGCATGTCGTTGGGCGGCATCTTGGCGCCGGGCTTGATCCCCTGCGGGTCCATCACCCATCCCCCCAGCCAGCCGCGGTTGTTGGGGACCATGGCCGCCGCCAGCGTGTGGCGCGTGGCCAGGTGGGTGAGGTCAGGCCCCACGCGACCACCCGCGTCGGTGCCGCGGATGGTGTGGCAGAGGACGCAGCCGTGGCTCATGAACACGTTCTTTCCCGTGCTCTGGAGGGTGTCCGTCGGCGGCATGTTGTCGGCGAGCTGGTTCTCGTACCAGCGGGCGAACTGCGCGGGCGGATCGGCGACGACCAGCAGCGACATGTTGGCGTGCTGGTGGCCGCAGAACTCGGCGCACTGCCCGCGGTAGACGCCCGCCCGGTCGGCGCGGAACGACGTGGTGGTCGAATAGCCCGGCACCAGGTCCTTCTTCCCCGCCAGGTTGGGGACCCAGAAGGAGTGGATCACGTCCTGGCTGGTCATCTTCACCACCACCGTGCGGCCCACGGGAACGTGGATCTCGTTGGCGGTGGTCAGGCTGCGGCTGTTCACCGAGTCCGAGTACTGCACCTCCCACCACCACTGGTGCCCGATGAGCGTGATCTGCAGCGGGCGCCCGGCATCGGGGGTGACGGCGTACGCGCGGCCGACGAGGAAGCTGACCACCACCGTGGCCACGAGAATGATCCCCGTCCCCGCCACGGCCAGGATCACCGTCCGCCGCGCCCTCCCCTCCCCCGCCTCGCTCACGTCCGCGTCCACCCGCCGCCGCGAGCGCAGCAGCGCCATCGCCAGCGCCACCATCACGGCGAGAAAGACGACCGCCGCGGTGATCCACAGGTAGCTCCACAGCCCGAAGAGCCGCGCGGCCTGCGGCCCGGCCGGGTTCAGCGCGGACTGGTTCGGCGTGCCCTGGCAGGCGGACAACAACAGAAGTGCGGAAGTGCGGAAGTGCGGGAGTGCGCAGGTGCGGACGCGCACGAACGCCTCCCCCGCGCGAAAGCCGAACGCACTTCCGCACTTCCGCACTTCCGCACTCCCGCATAGGGGGCCGGTCATGGGAAGACGGTGGACGGAGGCTGGCCGCCGTAGGGCTTCGGCGTGCGCACCTCGGTGCCCTGCTCCTGCTTCTTCCCCTGCATGTGGTCCTGCCGCCCGGGCGCCACGTCCTTCCTGAGCTGGCCGGAGAGGGAGATCACGTACGCGGTGATCTTCCAGATCTGGTCGTTCGACAGGCGCGTGCCCCAGGCCGGCATCCCGTTGGGGCGCCCCTGCTCGATGGACTGGTAGATGTTCTCGGGCTGGCTCCCGTAGATCCACTTCTCGTCCATCAGCGGCGGCCCGATTCCCCCGCCGCCGTGGAAGTGGCACCCCACGCAGTTCATCTGGTTGTACAGGCTCTCGCCCTCGCTGACCGCGTAGGCGTTGGTCAGGTACGCGTTGCGCGCGGTGACCTCGGGCTGCGGCGGGCCGGGCACGAAGCCGCCCGACGTCTGCACCACCGGCCCCGGCGTGGCGCTGGGCGGCACCTCGCGGAAGTGGCGGTCCTCTCGCTGGCACCCGGCCAGCGCGGCCACGGCCATCACCGCGGCGAGGCGCGCCCCGCGCGAACCCGGAATCCTCACTGCCTCCTCCCTTCCACGCGGGGCACGCCGTAGTCGCGCAAAATGGCGTCGATCTCCGCCCGCCGGCGGACGATGATGGCTTCCAGCTGGCCGTGCAGCGGGTCGCCCCGGCGCGTGCCCATGGAGATGTCGAACACGAAGGGCATGAACGGGGGATCGATCTGCGGCTGCACCGGGGTGATCTCCATCTCCGCCGGCGCGCGCCGGCCGAAGTACCCCGCGAGCGGCCCCCACACGATGGCCACGTCCACCTCGCGGCGGGCGACGGCGTCGACGATCTCCGCGGGAGGATTCGGCTTGGCGTAGTCGCCGAAGACGGTGTAGCCCTTGAGGTTGCCCACCACGCCGCGGCGCGCCAGCGCGTGCACCGGCGGCGTGTTGAAGCCGTCGTCGCCCACGATCTGCACCCCGATCTTCAGCGTCCTGAGACGGGGATCGTCGAACGAGCGGAGATGGAGACCGCGGTCCCTGCGGGAGATGAAGACGTAGGACGAGCGATAGTACGGCCGCGTGGCCGCCACCATCTCCAGCGTGGTGGGAACGCCGATCACCACGTCGCACTTCCCCGCGCGGATGGTCTCGCGGAAGAAGCCGCGGCGCTGCGGCCACCAGGTGTAGCGCACCGTGGCGCCCAGGTCGCGCGCCACCAGCTGGGCGATGCGGTTCTCGAACCCCTCCCCCGCCCGGTTGGAGAAGGGCAGGTTGTTCGGATCGGCGCAGACTCTCAGCTCCCGCGCGGGGCGGGCGTCTGCGCGGGCGCACGCTCCCGCGCCCGTGGCCAGCATCAGCGCGAGGGCGAGCATCGGCGTGCCCGCGCGGGAGAGTGCGGGAGTGCGGAAGTGCGGAAGTGCGTGGGCCCGGCGCGCGAAGAAGCCGCGGAGCGCGCCGGAACGAGCGCACTCCCGCACTCCCGCACTCACGCACTCCCGCACTTTCGGCTCAGAGCGAGAACACATACAGCATCCCGCCCTTGGTGGTGTACTGCGGCAGGTCCTTCATGGCGTTCACGAAGCCCAGCGCGCCGGTGCTGTCGCGCGGATCCAGGCCGGCCGCCACGATGGCGCCGGACCAGCCGCCCACGCCCGAGAGGATGGCGATGTACTGCTTGCCGTCGGGCCCGCGGTAGGTGATGGGCTGGCCGATGATCCCCGAGCCGCAGCGGAACTGCCAGAGCAGCTTGCCCGTCCTCGCGTCGACCGCCTTGAACCAGCCGTCCATCGTCCCGTAGAACACCACGTCGCCCGCGGTCGCCAGCGCGCCGCTCCACACCGGCAGGAACTCGGTGTCCTGCCAGGCGATGCGGCCGTGCACCGGGTCCCACGCGGTCAGCGCGCCGCGGTAGCCGCCGTGGCCGGCGTACATCTTCACGTTGGCGCCCACGTACGGCGTTCCGGCGATGTAGCTGGCCTCGACCCCCTCGAAGTCCTGGCACAGGTTCTGGTGCGGAAGGTAGAGGAGCCCGGTGCGCGGCGAGAAGGCGCTGGGCTGCCAGTCCTTCCCCCCCGGCGCGGCCGGGCAGATGTCGCGGATCACCTTCCCCGTCTCGGGGTGCAGCGCCTCGTTCTCCACGGGTCGCCCGGTCTTCAGGTCCACCCCCAGCGTGGTGGTCACGTGCACGTACGGGTTGGCCGAGAGCACCTGGCCGGTGCCGCGGTCCAGCACGTACACGTAGCCGTCGCGCTCGGGGCGCACCAGCGTGCGCCGCGTCTGCCCGCCGATGGGCAGGTCCAGCAGCAGCTGCTCGTTCACCCCGTCGTAGTCCCACAGGTCGTGCGGGCTCCACTGGTAGAACCACACGGCGCGCCCGTCGTCGGGGCGCCGGGCGAAGATCCCCGCGGTCCACTTGTTGTCGCCCGGGCGCTGGTCGGCGTTCCAGGGGCCGGGGTTGCCGGTGCCGTAGTAGATCAGGTCCAGCGCGGGGTCGTAGCTGATCCACCCCCACACCGTGCCGCCGCCGATCTTCCACGCGTCGGGCGGCCAGGTGGTGACGCCCAGGTCCTTGCCGCGGTCCTGCGGGTAGAACGGCTTGAAGTCGGGGCCGATCAGCACCTCGGCGTCGGGGCCGGTGCTGTACGCGCGCCAGGCCAGCTTCCCGTCCGACAGATTCAGCGCGGTCAGCCACCCGCGCACGCCGAACTCGCCGCCGCTGTTCCCCACCAGCACCTTCCCCTTCACCACCAGCGGGGCCATGGTGATGGACTCGCCCTTGTTGTAGTCGGCCACCCGCGCCTTCCACGCCAGCGCGCCCGTGTTGGCGTCCACCGCCACGGTGTGCCCGTCCAGCGTGTTCCACACGATCTTCCCGTCGGCGAACACGGCCCCGCGGTTCACCACGTCGCAGCAGGCCACGCCCTGTGCCGCGCTGGCGGGCTGGGGGTCGTAGCTCCACTTCATGGGCGCGCCGGGCTTCGTCAGATCCAGCGCGTACAGGATGTTGGGGAAGGGGGTGACGATGTACATGGTATTGTTCACCACCAGCGGCGCGGCCTCGTGGCCGCGGTTCACGCCGGTGCTGAACGTCCACGCCAGCTTCAGGTTCGCGACGTTCGCCGCGGTGATCTGCGCCAGCCGGCTGAAGCGCGTGCTGGCGTAGTCGTGGGCGGGCATGGTCCACTGCCCGTCCTCGGTGGTGTCGGTGATGGCGCTGGCCAGCGGCGCGCCGCGCCCGCCGAACCGCGGCGCGGTTGCCTGCGTGCGGTTGTCTTTTCCGCCGCCGCACGCCGCCAGGGCGAGCAGCAGCGGAACGGCCGTGCGCCGGAGCTGGATCAGGTTCGTGGGACGCACCGATTTCGCCAGCCTCAAGAGGGTTGAGACCTCAGCCTGCGCGTGGCTCCCGCGGGGGGGCGGGAGAAACGGACGGGCGGGATGGGCCCCCATGCAACGGCCTCATCCCCACCAATTCCGCGCCCCGGGGCCATGCATAAGGTGTTCCATATGTCTACGGGTGTCTGGTTTCGCCGCGGGCCCGCGGCGGCCCCGCCCGCGCAAGATCCGCCGTCCCAATCACTTGGTGGGGCGCGCGGCTGCTACGTTCCGGGCGCGGTGCACGCCTTGCGAACGGGGAGCGATCCACGCGGCGCCCGCGCGCGCCCCGGCTTCCCGAACCCTGGCTCCACGCGCCCGTGAACCCGTCCGGCCCCTCACCGCCATCCACCGGCGACGGCGCGCTTCCGCCCGGCACCGGGCTGGGCGCCGCGCTCTTCGCGCAGTCGCCGTTCAGCACGGTGATCTACGACCCGCACGGCAGGCCGCTGGCGGTGAACGCGGCCTTCGAGCGGCTGTGGGGGGTCACGCTGGCCTCGGTGCCGGCCGGCTACACCGTGCTCGACGACCCGCAGCTCCGGGCGGCGGGCGCCATCCCCGCCATCCGCCGCGCCTTCGAGCAGGGCGAGACGGTGACCACGCCGCCGGTGCGCTACGACATCTCGCGCGTCTCCAGCAGCGGGAGCGGGCGGGTGCTGTGGACGCAGGGGTACTTCCACCCCGTGCGCGACGCGGCGGGAACCATCACCCACGTGGTCCTCACCCACATCGACCTCACCGAGCGCAAGGAGGCCGAGGAGGCGCTGGCCGAGAAGGAGGAGCGGCTGCGGCTGGCCCAGCGCGCCGCGGGGATCGGCACCTTCGACTGGCACATCCCCACCGCCCGGATCACCTGGACCGAGGAGGAGGAGGCGCTCTTCGGGCTGGCGCCGGGAGAGTTCGAGGGAACGGTCGAGGCGTGGGCGCGGCGCGTGGTTCCCGAGGACCGCGAGCGGATGGAGCGCGAGATGGCCGCGGTGATGGAGCGCGGCGAGCGGGAGATGGACTTCGGCTTCCGCATCATCCGGCCCGACGGCGAGGTGCGGTGGGTGGAGGGGAGCGCGGAGTTCTTCTACGCGGAAGACGGCACGCCGCTCCGGATGGTGGGGGTGAACGTGGACGTGACCGACCGCGTGCGGCTGGACCAGGCCGAGCGCGCCGCCCGCGCCGAGGCCGAGCGCGCCCGCGCCGCGGCCGAGGAGGCGAACCGCGCCAAGAGCGAGTTCCTGGCGGTGATGAGCCACGAGCTGCGCACCCCGCTGAACGCCATCGGCGGGTACGCGGAGCTGATCGAGATGGGGATCCGCGGGCCGGTGACCGGCCAGCAGCGCGAGGACCTGCGCCGCATCCAGCAGAGCCAGAAGCACCTGCTGGGCCTCATCAACGAGGTGCTGAACTACGCCCGCGTGGAGGCGGGGTCGGTGCAGTACGCGCTGGAGGACGTCTCCCTGGCCGCGGTCGCCGCCAGCGCGGAGGCCATGGTGCGCCCGCAGGTCCGCGCGCGCGGCCTTACCCTGGCCGTGGCGCCGATCGAGGGCGGGCTGGCCGGGCGCGCGGACCGAGAGAAGCTGCAGCAGGTGCTGCTCAACCTCCTGTCCAACGCGGTGAAGTTCACCGAGCCGGGCGGCTCCATCGTGCTGGAGTGGGAGGAGATGGGGGACCGCGTGGCCCTGCACGTGCGCGACACGGGGATCGGCATCGCGCCGGAGAAGCTGGAGAGCGTGTTCGAGCCGTTCGTGCAGGTGGGGCGCGCGCTGAACGCCCCCGCCGAGGGCGCGGGGCTGGGATTGGCCATCAGCCGCGACCTGGCGCGCGGGATGGGCGGCGACCTGGTGGCGGTGAGCGAGCCCGGCGCCGGCTCCACCTTCACCGTCCTCCTCCCGCGCGCGGCCAGCTGACGTCGATCTCACGCGGAGGCGCGGAGGCGCGGAGAACTCCGTTCGGCGATGAGCTCTCCGCGACTCCGGCGTCTCCGCGTGAGATCCTGCGATGCAGGCGACGTGCACCGCGCCCGGTCCGCCATTTGCGGCCGTGCGGGCGGGTCGATGCGTGGTCCCACCTGAAATCGGACGCAGCCGCGTGGCCGAATCTTCCGAAGAGCACCAGGGCAAGGACGAAGACCGCCCCGAGGGCGCGCCCGAGCTGAAGCAGTCCGAGGAAAAGAAGGCCGAGGAGGAAAAGTCGCTGAGCGCCGACATCACCTACGAGGTGATCCGGCGCGAGGGCGACGACGAGCTGGAGCGCTCCACCGGGGCGCTGGCGTGGAGCGGGTTCGCCGCCGGGCTGGCGATGGGGTTCTCGCTCGTGGCCGAGGGGGTGATCAGGAGCCACCTTCCCGCGGGGGCGGCGTGGGCGCCGCTCGTCTCCAAGCTGGGCTACTCGTTCGGCTTCCTGATCGTCATCCTGGGGAGCCAGCAGCTCTTCACCGAGAACACGCTCACGGCGGTGGTGCCGCTGATGGCGCGGCGCACGCGCGAGGTGTTCGGCCACGTGGCGCGGCTGTGGGGCGTGGTGCTGCTGGCCAACCTGCTCGGCGCGCTGGCGTTCGCCTTCGTCATCGGCCGCACCGAGCTGTTCAGGCCCGAGGTGCACCACGCCTTCCGCGAGATCGCGATGAAGGCGGTGGAGGCAGGGTTCTGGCTGACGGTGCTGAAGGCGGTGTTCGCGGGGTGGCTCATCGCCCTGCTGGTGTGGATGCTCCCGGCCGCGGAAACCTCGCACGTGCTGGTGATCGTGCTGATGACCTGGCTGGTGGGCGTCGGCGAGTTCGCGCACATCGTGGCCGGCGCGGTGGAGGTCTTCTACCTGGGCGTCACCGGCGCGCTGGGGTGGGGCGAAGTATTCGGCCGCTTCATCATCCCGACGCTGATCGGCAACGTGCTGGGCGGGGTGACGCTGGTCTCGGCGCTGAACCACGCGCAGGTCACGGCGGGCGGGGGGAAGCCGCACGGATGAGGAGATACTGGAGATTTGCCGCGCTTCTGATGTTCGCGGCGGCCCCGTTCCTGCGGTCCGCCGCCGCGGCCGCGCAGCAGCCGGTGGGAGACACGCTGCGCATCGGCCTGGTGCTCCCCGACTCGGCGTCGCGGACGAAGGAGATGGCGAGCGCCGCGCGCGGGGTGCGGATGGGGGTGGAAGAGGCCGCGCACTCCGCCGCGCTCTTCGGGCGCACGGTGACGCTGGCCGAAGGCGCGGACGCGGACCGGCTGGTGGCCGACGGACGGGTGCAGGCGCTGCTGGGCGGGTTCGGGGATGCGGAGTGCCGTGCGCTGCAGGGTGTCGCCCGGGCGCGCGGGGTGGTGTGGATCGACCTGGGGTGCGACGCCGACGCGCTGCGCGGGCGCGAGTGCGCGGCGGCCGGCTTCCACGTGGCCCCCAGCGCGGCGATGATGGCGGACGCGGCGGCGCAGGCGGCGGTGGCGGACGGGCGGGTGGAGGCGTGGGACGCGCGGCTGGAGCGCTTCGGCGCGGACCAGCTGAACCAGCGGTTCCGCGCGCGTTTCGGTGAGGGAATGGACTCCCAGGGGTGGGTGGGGTGGTTCGCGGTGAAGATGCTCTGGGAGTCCACCCTCCGCGCGCGCTCTTCGGCGCCGGACGCGCTGATGCGCTACCTGTCGTCCGACGCCGCGCAGTTCGACGGGCACAAGGGTCGCCCGCTCTCCTTCCGCGCGTGGGATCACCAGCTCCGCCAGCCGCTCTACGTCGTCTCCCCCGCCGCGCCCGACCCGGTGGAGGTGCCGCGCGCCGCGCCCGGAAGCGACACCCCGTCGCGCGACGTGCTGGACCGCCTGGGCACGCCGCGCGGCCGGACGGAGTGCGGGATCGGGGGGTGAGCTCGGGAGATGGGGATCGCAGCCGGTGCGGGAAAGGATCCTGCCCACGCCCGCCACATCGCGCCCTCTCCGGCCGGCTTAGGCCGTCCACCTCTCCCGTACCGGGAGAGGTAGCTGTCCCGGCATTCCGGCACGTCCGAACTGCTGGTGTGGTCAGAGGTTGCAGGGCACGCGGATGCGTGATGGCTCGCCTCGCCCGGTACGGGAGAGGGCGAGCGCTCCAAGGCGCGGGGAGAGGGCGCCGCGAATGCCGCCGAAGCGCGCCGAATCCATCTTTTTCCATCACCAGCCGCCCCACCGCCGCGCAGCCACCCCGGTGCAGATGCGTTCTCCGCTCCTCGCGCTCGCCCTCTCCATCTCCCTGCTCTCCCCCGCCCTGGCGCAGCAGCGCGCGCCGCTGGCGTTCGTGAGCAACGAGGGGTCGCGCGACATCACCGTCATCAACACGGCCACCAACCGGGTGGTCGTCACCATTCCCGTGGGCGTGCGGCCGCGCGGGATCCAGGCGAGCCCCGACGGGCGGCGCGTGTACGTGGCGCTCAGCGACGAGCACCCCGGCTCCACCAGCCGCGGCGACGCCATCGCGGTCATCGACGTGGCCTCGCGGCGGGTGGTCGCGCGCTACGCCGCCGGGAGCGACCCCGAGCAGTTCGCCGTGACGCCCGACGGTACGCGGCTCTACGCCTCGAACGAGGACGCGGGAACGGCGTCGGCCACCGACCTGCGCACCGGGCGCGTGCTGGCCACGCTGGTGGTCGGCATCGAGCCCGAGGGCGTGGCGGCCAGTCCCGACGGGCGCTGGATCTACGTCACCGCCGAGACGAGCAACACGGTGTCGGTGATCGACGCGCGCACCAACCGCGTGGTGAACAACATCCTGGCCGACCTGCGCCCCCGCGCCACCGCGTTTTCGCCCGACGGCGCCCGCGCGTTCGTGACCAACGAGGTGAGCGGCACCCTGGTCGTGGTGGACACGCGCACGCAGCAGGTGCTCCGCAGCGTGGAGCTGGAGCGCGGCGAGGGAAAGCCGGTGGGCGTGGTCGTCTCGCCCGACGGCGCGCGCGTCTACGTCGCCAACGGCCTCGCATCCGTCGTCACTGTGCTGGACGCGCGCACGCTGCGGCAGGTCGCCCGCGTCCCCGTGGCCCGGCGCCCGTGGGGGATTGCCATCACCCGCGACGGGCGGCGCGTCTACACCGCCTGCGGCCTGGCCAACGAGGTCGACGTCATCGACACCGCCACCAACCGCGTGGTCGCCCGCGTCGCCGTGGGCCAGCGCCCGTGGGGCGTCGCGCTCACCCGGTAGCGGGCAGGGCCGGGCGCGGAGCCGTTGCGCGAGGTGAGGCGGATCGCTATAACCCATTCCAATTCAATGCCTTAAGTCGGCACACCGAACCCGATTCGGCGGCACGGATGCTGCTAAGTCCGCAGGTCCGCGGACCCGCCCACGGGGGCCGCAGCCACACCAGCAGGAGATCCACGATGCCCAGGCGCGAGCTCACCAGCCCCCTTCGCCGGTGCCGCCTCGCGGAGCTGTCCCTTGGCTTTGCGTGATTTCACCGCGCCGGACGGCGCGGTGTGGCGGGTGTGGCAGGTGGCCCCCTCCATCGCCGAGGTCCCGGAGCGGCGGACGCGAGACCGCCGCAGCCCCGACCCGGTGCTGCGGTACAAGGGCGAGGAGCGCCGGCGGGAGGAGCGCCGCAAGGGCGTGGCCGCGCGGCGGTCGCTGCTGACGGGAGACTTCGAGCGGGGGTGGCTGGTGTTCGAGTGCGAGCACGGCAAGAAGCGCCTGGCCCCGCCGCCGGAGGGGTGGGACAGCTGCCCCGAGTGCGACCTGGTGGAGCTCTGGCGCCGCGCGCGCGACGTGCGGGGCGGCGGCTAGCTGCGTCCCGCTACACGCTTGCGGCGTGTTCGCCCACGCCGGCCGCGGCCTCCCGGGGCTGGTCCGGCAGGCGGCGCACCACCGGACTTGCGTCGCGGCAGAAGGCCCGCAGGTCGTCGTCGCTGCCGCTGGCCCACCCCGGCGGGATGGGGTGCAGGCGGCGCTTTTCTCCCGCGCATTCGAAGCAGAGCCAGCCCTCGCTCATCGCCTCGGGCAGGTGCTGCCGGGCGTGCGCGGGCCAGTCCGCATGCTGGCCGGGGACCACGTCCCACGCCTGCCAGGACGTGCCGTCGAGCCCGGTGAAGGAGCGCTCGGCCATGTGCTCAACCGCTTGGGGTGCCCGCATTTGCCTGCGGAACAGGCGGTGCACGAACTGTGCCCGCTCTGCACCGGAATCGCGTATCAGCTCGCATCAGCCGCCGAGCGCCGGGTTGCGCGCGGACGGTTTCCAACGCCATCCTGCGGACGCGCGGACGGCCGCGCATCTCCCATCCCCGTCTCCCCGATCGCACTCCATGAGCACCAGCGCGATGCCGCCGGGCACCATCCACATCCGCAACTTTCTCGGCGAGATCCGCGTCCGTTCCGAGCAGACGGGCGGCGGGCTGACGGTGGTGGAGCACACGCTGCCGCCCGGCTACATCGCCATGCCGCTGCACACGCACCAGCGCGAGGCGGAGACCACGTACGTGCTGGAGGGCACGCTGTGGGTGCAGCTCGGCAAGCGCGTGACGAAGCTCGGGCCGGGACAGAGCATCGCCAAGCCGGCGGGGGTGCCGCACACCTACTGGAACGAGGGAACGCGGCCGGCGCGCTTCCTGGACATGCTCACGCCCGGCGGGCTGGAGCCGTGGTACGAGGAAGTCGCCACCGTGATCCCCGCCCGCGGCGAGGTGGAGGTCGGCAAGGTGCTGGAGATCTCGCGCCGCTACGGCCTGGAGTTCGACATGGAGAGCCTGCTCGACATCATGTCGCGCCACCAGGTGGTGCTGGCGTGATATGATACCGAGCCGGGCGAAAAACATCAGTGCATCCGCCGACCACGTTCGCGGGCTGGGCACCCTCACCGGCGACTGAAGTCGCAGCAACAACTACGGGAAGCCTCGCAAACTGCGCGAGGCTATTCGGCTCGGAAGCCGGCTTCGGCTGCGGGAGATGCTTCCCTTCGGGCGAATGGAAAAAGGCCCGCGGACCGTTGCCGGTCCGCGGGCCTTTCGTCGTCGGTCCCGAAGTGCGTCAGGCGGTGAAGGAGCTGCCGCAGCCGCACCCGCCGGTGGCGTTCGGGTTGTTGAAGGTGAAGCCGCTCCCCTGGAAGGTCGACACGTAGTCGATCTCCGTGCCCTGCAGGTACTGCAGGGAGAACGGGTCCACGAACAGGCGGATGCCCTGCGACTCGAACGTCATGTCGTCGTCGCCCGGCTCGTCCTCGATGTTCAGCCCGTACTGGAAGCCCGAGCACCCGCCCGGCAGCACGCCCACGCGCAGGCCGGCCTTCTCGCCGGCGGCCTGCTCCTCGATGTATCGGCGAACCTCGCCGGCCGCCAGCTGCGTCAGCACAACGGGGCTGGCCGGGGCCTCGGTGGACACCGCCGCCGCCACGCTCTCAGTCTGCATCGCTGCCCCCTCTACTTGGAATGTCGAGGCGGGATAAATCCCGCTACATCAACGACTTGTACCCTCACCAACCCCGCAGGTTTCGCGCCGCGGAGTCCCCCGCGAAGGGTTGGTTCACGCATGAAGTATGGAGCCGTCCCGCGGGGGCGTCAATCCTCCCGCGTTGGGGCGCAAGATGGGCGGTTCCGGTGCGGGAGAGGCACCGCATCTCGTGACTCCTCCGCACACCCGCGAACGATGCGGCTTCTTCTCCGCCGCAACATGCGCTAGGTTGGGCACATCCCCTGATCTCCCTGCCGTTTCCCCGCCCCCCACGGCCCCATGCCGTACCGCCGCTTCCTCGGTCCGTTCCTGCTCGGCGCGCTGGCCATGCTCCTGCTGGTGGTGCTGGTGGTGTGGGCCGTGCCCCGCTGGCTCCCTCGCGGCGGGCTGGTGATCCGCATCGGCCCCGCGGCGCCCAGCCCGGCGGCTCCCGCCGTTCAGCCCGCGCGGCAGTCCATTCCTGACTCCGCATCGCAGCCTGCGGCACAGGCACCCGCACCGGCCGCACCCGGCCCCGCCGCAGAGCCGGCGGACGCCGCGGACCCGCAATCCCCCGACAGCGCGGTTGCGCCGATGTCCGCCGCGGCGGGGCTGCTGCTGGTGCCGGTGCAGGGCGTGCGGCCCTCGCAGCTCACCGACACCTACACGCAGGCGCGGGGACAGGGGCGGGTGCACGACGCGATCGACATCCCCGCCGCGCGGGGGACGCCCGTGCTGGCGACGGCCGAGGGAACCGTGCTGAAGCTGTTCCAGAGCGCGCGCGGCGGCACCACGCTGTACGAGCTGGCCCGCGACGGGCGGACCATCTACTACTACGCGCACCTGGACCGCTACGCCGCCGGCATGGCCGAGGGGAAGGCGCTGCGCCAGGGCGAGGTGATCGGGTCGGTGGGAAACACTGGCAACGCGGGCCCCGGCAACTACCACCTGCACTTCGAGGTCACCACCACGGCGGACCCGAAACGGTACTGGGCCGGCACGCCGCAGAACCCGTATCCGCTGCTGCGCCACGGCATCAGCCGCTGATCCCGCTGCGGCCGCGAGCCGTCGATCGGGGGCGCGGCCGATCCATCGTCATCCCCACGGGTGCAATCCCCTACCCCGCCCTGCTGGGCTGCCCCACAAGAAAGTCCCCACGCACCCGACTGACGCGCCCCCCTCGCGCCGGTAGCCTTCTCGCGACGGCAGGAACCCGCCCCGAGGAGGCGCACGATGAGAGCGATCCACCGAACCATCCGCACCGTGGGGCTGCCGCTGGCCGCGGCCATGCTGGCGCTTCCGGCGCCGGCGCAGTCGCGCGGGGCGCTCCCCTTCGCGCCGGGCGAGGCGTGCACCTACCGCGGCAGCGGACCGCTGGGGCGCATGGGCAGCGGCACCTTCGCGGTCGACGCGGAGCAGGACGGCGGGCGCCCCGTGTACCTGCTGCGCTTCGATTTCCGCGGGCGGCTGGGGATCGTGGGGGTGGAGAACCACACGCGGTCGTGGTTCGACCCGGCCGAGACGGCGTCGTTCCACTTCACCAAGACGGAGCGCTCGCCGGTTTCCACGAAGCGGCAGGACGTGCGCATGGACGTGCGCGCGCGCCGCTGGACGGGCACGCAGGAGGGCGGCGAGATGACGACCGCCGCGCCGCTCGACGAGCTGTCGTTCGTCTTCTTCCTGCGCACGCTGCGGCTGGCGGAGGGAGACAGCTACACCTTCGCGCGCCACTACGACACCGCGCGCAACCCGGTGCGGGTGCGGGTGATCGGCCGCGGGCGCATCCGTGTGCCCGCGGGCGAGTTCAACGCGGTGGAGGTGGAGATGCGGGTCCGCGACGCGCACCACTACAACCGTGAAGGGGTGATCCAGTTCCACTTCACCGACGACCCGCGCCACGTCCCCCTCCGCATCGAGTCGCAGATCCCCGTCGCGGGCCGCATGGTCCTCTCGCTCGAGGCGATGACCGCGACGTGCGGCGGCGCGACGACGGGCGCCCGGGCGACGGACGAGTAAAGTGCGGGAGTGCGTGAGTGCGTCGGGGATCGGGCGACTGATTAACAGCAGGTGTCATACGGGTCAACGGAGTCAACGGAGAACAGCTCCGGTGGCTCCGCTGGTTTTTGATATCGATGGGAGAAGATTCGCGAAAATGCGACTGAAGTCGCGGCGTCGCGGCTACAAGGGCACGCAGTCCGCCTTCGCGGACTTCTCCGTGCGAGCCAGGCCATCGGCGCGTCTCCCTGGCGCCGCGCCCTCTCCGGCTCGCCTAGGCTCGCCACCTCTCCCGTACCGGGAGAGGTAGCCATCACGCATCACCGGCACACGTAAGCATCCGTGTTACCAGAGGTTGCAGGACGCAGGAATGCCCCCCTCGCCCGGAACGGGAGAGGGCGAGCGCTCTAAGGGCGCGGGGAGAGGGCCCATCGGCGAGCACCGCCGCCAGATGAGCGAAGATGACGCGCGGCTCACCAATCCCCCCGCACTCCCGCACTCCCGCACTCCCGCACTCCCGCACTCCGTCCGTCCCTCACCCGCCCGTAGGGAAATCCCCCGCACCCTCGTCTCCATTCCCTTCCCCGCGCGCCCGGCGGGTAGTCCCGCGCACCACACGAGGTCGGGCCGTTCGCCCCGCACGCGGTGCGGTTGCACGCCGACAGGTGGGCGCCCGGCGGGGGACTAGACTTGTCACCAGTTGGAGCGAGGGCCGCGGTGGCCCCGCGGAAGGTGGAACCCGGAAGGAGACCGAGAGATGCGCAAGAGCCTTGTGCTGGGATCGATGCTGGTGGTGCCCGTCCTCGCGGCGGCCTCGCTGGCTCCCCTGTCCATGCAGCCCGGCAGCCGCGTGTGGGTGGACGGGACCTCCACCACCCGCTCCTGGCACTGCGAGTCCACGCACGCGGTCGGCAGCGCCGCCGCCAGCACCACCGACCTGGCGCAGCTGGCGAACGTGGGCAGCGCCTCGGTGACGGTGCCGGTGGCCACGCTCGACTGCCGCAACAACACCATGAACGGCCACATGCGCAACGCCCTGAAGGCCGCCGAGGCCCCCGAGATCCGCTTCCGCGCCACCTCGGTGAAGGTGAACGCCACCGGCGCCGACGCCGGCACCGCCGAGATGGCGGGCACGCTCTCCATCGCCGGGCAGGAGCGGCCGGTGACGATCAACGCCACGGTGGCGCGCGAAAACGGCCAGGTGCGCGTGCGCGGCAGCAAGCGCATCACCATGACCGAGTGGGGCGTTCGCCCGCCCTCGCTGATGCTGGGCACGATGAAGGTGGCCCCCGCCGCCACGGTCGGGTTCGACGTGGTGCTGAAGCCCTGAACGAGTGAATCCGGGCGGCGGTCCCTACCGCCGCGATGAAGTCCCGGGGGCGCACCTCCGCGCCCCCGCCGAGACCCGAGGCTCCTGAGTGGAGACGGAACGATGAGAACCACGACTCGTGTGCTGCTCCCGGCCCTGCTGGCCGCCCTGGCGGCCGCACCGGTTGCGGCGCAGAACGACACCCCGGGCGGCGGCACGCAGCCCGTCCCCAGCGACTCGGCCAAGGTCGAGGCCGCGCAGACCTTCTTCGCCGGCGCGCAGCAGATCCCCATCCAGAACTACCGGCCCACCGACAAGCGCGGCCTGAACATGTTCGAGGCGCCCAAGAACGACGGCGTTCCCTACGACGGCTTCAAGCTCCTGCTGGGCGCGGCGTTCACGCAGCAGTTCCAGACCATCGGCCACAGCAACACCGCCGGGCCGAAGGTGGTCGGCGGCGTGGACCAGAACGCGCTGGTCGAGATCGGCCCCGGGTTCAACAACGCGGTGGCCAACCTGTACCTCACGGCCCAGCTCGCCCGCGGCATCAGCGTGCACATGACGAGCTACCTGTCGAGCCGCCACCACAGCGAGACGTGGGTGAAGGACGGCTTCATCCTGATCGACAGCTCGCCGGTCGACGTGCCGCTGCTGAACGGCATCATGAAGTACACCACGCTGCGGGTGGGCGAGATGGAGCTGAACTACGGCGACAGCCACTTCCGCCGCACCGACAACGGCAACGCGGTCTACAACCCGTTCGTCGGCAACCTGATCATGGACCCCTTCACCACCGAGGCGGGCGCCGAGGTGTACGTGCGCAGCAACGGCTTCCTGGCCATGGGCGGCATCACGGCCGGCCAGCTGCACCCGTCGGTGACGGACCCGCGGCACCGCACCCCCTCGTTCCTGGGCAAGCTGGGCTTCGACCGGCAGCTGACCCCGGAGCTGCGCCTGCGCCTGACGGGCTCGGTGTACACCAACCCGCATTCGACCGAGCAGAACCTGTTCAGCGGTGACCGCGCCGGCTCGCGCTACTACTTCGTGATGGAGAACGCCGCGCCGACGAGCACCGAGAACGCCACGCTGCGCTCGGGGATGCTGAACCCGGGGATGAACTACGCGCTCACCTCGTGGGTCATCAACCCCTTCGTGAAGTTCAACGGGCTGGAGCTGTTCGGGCAGATCGAGCAGGCGCACGGCCGTGCCAGGACCGAGACGGAGAACCGCACCTGGAAGCAGTACGCGGTCGACGCCACCTACCGCTTCCTCCCCGGCGAGCCGCTGTTCGTGGCCGCGCGGTACAACACGGTGCGCGGGCCGCTGGCCGTCGCCACGCCCACCACTCCGCTGGGCGGCGACGTGGGCGCCGACCGCTGGCAGGCGAGCGCCGGCTGGTACATCACCGACAACATCCTGCTGAAGGGCGAGTACGTGACGCAGAAGTACACCGGCTACGCCGACACCAGCATCTTCAACGGCGGCAAGTTCAACGGCTTCATCTTCGAGGGCACGGTCGCCTTCTGATCGCCGCCGAAGCGTGGGCAGTACGGCAGGGAGAGGGAGATGGGTGAGCGGAGCGGGGATCCCGGGTGGGTTCCCGCTCCGCTTTTGCCTCACGCGGAGACGCGGAGTCGCGGAGAACTCATCACGCGGTGAGTTCTCTGCGTCTCCGCGTCTCCGCGTGAGATCCAGCGATGTCAGAGACGCGGGATGATGTCGAGGAGCGACGGGAGGATGGGGATGCCCAGCCGCTCCGCCTCGTCGACCTCCGTCTGCGGGCTGCGGACGAGGAGGGCGGAGGCGCCCAACTCGCGCGCCGCGGCCACGTCGCGCACGCGGTCGCCGACGAGCCAGGAGCGCGCGAGGCCGATGCCGTGCTCGTCGGCGGCGCGGAGGTACATCCCCGCGCCGGGCTTGCGGAGGTGGTGGGGATCGGGATCGCCGGGGGCGAGCGGGCAGTGGTACTCGGCATCCAGCCGCGCGCCCTCCGCCGCGAGCAGCTCGACCAGGCGGCGGTGGACGGCGGCGTAGTCATCCTCCCCGAACATCCCCCGCCCGATGCCGGACTGGTTGGTGACGAGCACGACGAGCCATCCCGCCTCGTTCAGCCGCCGCACCGCCTCCGCCGCGCCGGGAAGGAGCGCGACGCCGGCGGGGTCCGCCAGGTAGTGGCGGTCCTCGATCAGCGTCCCGTCGCGGTCCACGAACACCGCGCGCCGAGCGGCATCGGCCATCGGCAAAACCCGATCAGGCGAAAGAGTCATAGGGGGATCTGGCAATCACCCGTGCATTACAAACGCACAGAGAGACGTCATCGTGAGGCCGGCCACACCGATGTTGCCCCGCACGAGCGGTTGCAGGCCGAAGGATCTATAAGCGAGGTCGCACGTCCGCTTCCTGATTGCACGATCGATCGCCCAACCCCCGGTCAGTGCGTCTCGTCGAGTCACGTGCTGCCGCGGCTAGGGATCCTTCGGCCTGCCGCCTGTTGTGCAGTCGTGAACGACCGTGTGGCCGGCCTCAGGATGACGTCGGGTGGGGGCAGTGTGGAAGCATCGACTCAACGTCGGGATCGGGTACGAGCGTGGCATCGGAAAGAGGGCGAGACAGCTTGATGTCTCGCCCTCTTTCCCTGTTCCCTGTCCCCTGTTCCCTATCCCGCCGTGATGTTGAACCCCGCGTCCACGTACATCGTCTCGCCGGTGATGCCGCTGGAGAGGTCCGAGGCCAGGAAGAGCGTCGCGCGGCCCACCTCCTCGGGCTCGATGGTGCGCTTCAGCGGCGCGCGCTCGCCGGTGATCTTCATCAGGTCGCGGAAGTGCGCCACGCCGCGCGCCGCCAGCGTGTTCACGGCGCCCGCGCTCACCGCGTTCACCCGCACCCCGCGCGGGCCCAGGTCCACGGCGAGATAGCGCACCGACGCCTCCAGCGCCGCCTTGGCCACGCCCATCACGTTGTACCCGGGCACCGCCTTCTGCGAGCCGTAGTAGCTCATGGTGACGATGCTGCCGCCACCCTCCATCATCGGCGCGAAGCGGCGCGACAGGGCGACCAGCGAGTAGGCGCTGATGTCCATGGCGGTGGCCCAGTCGGCGCGCTGCGTCTCGATGAACGCGTTGGCCATGGCCGTGGCGGGAGCGTACGCCACCGAGTGCAGCAGGAAGTCCAGCCGCCCGCCGAAGAGCTGCTCCACGCCTTCGTGGAGCCGGTCGATCTGGTCGTCCTGCGTGACGTCGAGGTCGAAGAGGGGCACCTCGCCCATCTCGGCGGTGGTCTTCACCACGCGGTCGCGCATCACCTCGCCCTGGTAGGTGAAGGCGAGCTGCATTCCCGCCGCGGCCAGCGGGCGGGCGCAGGCCCAGGCGATGGAGTTGCGGTTGGCCACGCCGACGATCAGGCCCTTCTTTCCGGCGAGGAGACCCGCCAGCGGTGCGCTTTCGGACATGGGAGGGGTTTCGGTCAAGGGAAGAGAACCGGTTCTCGGTTGATTTCGTTGTGTTCAGCGCCGCTCGCGCGGCGGCACGGCCACCGGCGCGGGCGACGTCTGCGGGCGCGGCGGCGCGGGCGGAGCCGGTGGCGGTGCGGCCGGGCGCGCCGCGGGAGTTCGCGCCGCGGCCGTGTCGCCCCGGGCACGCACGCTGTCGGCGGGCGTGGCGGGTGCGGCGGGCGGCGCGGGCGGCGCGGCGCGCGCGGTGCGGAGCTGCACCTCGCCGCCGCCGGCCAGGCCCACCAGGTTGCGGACGCCGGTCACCGTCACCGTGTACTGCGCATCGGGCGCCAGGGCGCTGGCCGTGCGCACGAACAGCGACTGCGACGGAACCGGCTCCGTGGGCCGGGGACGGGCGGGCGGCGTGGTGTCGCGGCGCGCGGCGGCGGCACGGCCGGTGTCGCGGCGGGCCGCGGCGCCGGTGTCGGCCGGGGCGCTGTCCGACGGGAAGGCGCCCACCCGCACCTCGCGCACGGCGACGGCGCCGTTCGGGCCGGTCACCGTCACCTGCGCGGGCGCCAGCGGCTGCGCGGGGTCCAGGAAGTCGTCGAAGCGGATCTCGATCACGTCTTCCGCGCCCGCCGCCGTGCCCGCCTTGGGCGCGGTGCTGTCCGGAGCCAGCAGCGCCAGGCGGCGCGACTTCGCCGTGTCGGCGCGGGTGACGCGGATGGTGGTGGTATCGCGCGCCTCGTAGGGCTGCAGCGCCTGGTCGTGGTTGGTGTCGTTGTAGGCGCGGACCTGGTAGTCGCCCTCGGGAAGGTACATCAGCGTCCACCGCCCGGCGCTGTCGGGCCGCGTCTCGTACAGCGTGGAGTCGGGCTGGTGGATCACCTCCACCCGCGCCCCGCGCGCCGCCTCCAGCGTGGTCCGCAGCACCACCTGCCCCGTGGCCACCGTGGGGATGATCTCCGGCCCGGTGGAAAAGACCAGCGTGGACGGCGTCCTGGTGGTGTTGCCGAAGAGGTCGGTGAGGCCGGGATGCACCGTCACCTGGTAGACGCGGTTGGGCTCCCAGCCGCGCCGCAGCTCCACGCTCACGTTGTGGCCGCTCTTGCCGACGGCCACGCTGCTGGTGCGCGGGCTCACCGTCACCAGCGTGTCCACGCCGCGCGCGGAGAGGCCCTCGTCGTACACGAAGACGACGGGGCCCAGGTACGAGCGCATGCGGGCGAAGGTGTCGGGGCGCGTGGTCTCCAGCACCGGCGGCTCGGTGTCGGCGACGCCGCCCGGGGGCGCCTCGATGTGCGCGCAGGCCCCGGCCGCGGCGATCGCCGCCGCGGCCGCCAGCTTCGCGGCCAGGGACCGCGTCACTGCACGCCCTCCAGCGCCGACAGCTTGCCGCGCAGCTTCTCCAGCTGCTCGCGGTAGCCCGCCAGCTTCTCGCGCTCGCGCTCCACCACCTCGGCCGGCGCCTTCGCCACGAACCCCTCGTTGGCCAGCTTCTTCTCCGTCCCCGCCGCGAACCCGTCGATACGCGCGGCCTCGTCGCGCAGGCGCTGGCGCTCGCGGTCCAGGTCGATCACCCCCTCCAGCGGGAGGAAGAGCTCCGTCCCCGAAGGCAGCACCGCGCTGGCGCCCACGCCGCCGTTCGCGGCGCCGAAGGCCAGGTCGTCCACGCGGGCCAGGTCCAGCAGCGCGCGGCGGCCGGCCTCCAGCGTCGCGCGCACCGCGTCGTTCGCGGGCACGGCGCGGAGCGGGACGCGCACGCCGGGCTGGATCCCGTACTCCTGCCGCATCCGCCGCACTTCGACGACGACCTCCTGCAGCTCGGCGAAGGCGGATTCGGCCGCGGCGTCGTCCCACGCCTCCACTGGCTCGGGCCAGCTCGCCACCATCAGCGACGGCGCCTCGACCACGGCGTGCGGCAGGCGCTGCCAGACGACCTCGGTGATGAAGGGCATGATGGGGTGCAGCAGCCGCATCGCCCGGTCCAGCACTTCGGCCAGCACGGCCTGCGCGGCGCGGCGGCTGGCGTCGCCCGCGTCGCCGTACAGGCGCGGCTTGGCCATCTCCAGGTACCAGTCGGCCAGGTCGCCCCAGAAGAAGTCGTAGGCGCGCTGCCCGGCGTCCTGGAAGCGGAAGCGCTCCATCGCCCCCGTCACCTCGCGCGTCGCGGTCGACAGGCGCGAGAGGATCCAGCGGTCGGCCAGCTCCAGCGAGTCCGCCACCTCGTCGACGGGGACGCGCTCGGCGTCGCCCAGCGTCATCAGCGCGAAGCGGCCGGCGTTCCACAGCTTGTTGGCGAAGTTGCGGCCGGGGCCGAAGGCCAGCTCCAGGTCCTGGTAGTTCAGGTACTGGTCCATCCCCGGCCCGGCACCGGTGATCACGGTGTAGCGCAGCGCGTCGGCGCCGAAGCGGTCCACCACCTCGATGGGGTCGATCCCGTTCCCCAGCGACTTCGACATCTTCCGGCCCAGGTGGTCGCGCACCATCCCGGTCAGGTACACGTCGCGGAACGGCACCTCGCCCATGAACTCGATCCCCGCCATGATCATGCGGGCGATCCAGAAGAAGAGGATGTCCTGCCCCGAGACCAGCGTCGAGTTCGGGTAGAAGCGCGCCAGGTCCGGCGTCCGTTCCGGCCAGCCGAGGGTGGAGAACGGCCAGAGCCACGAGCTGAACCAGGTGTCCAGCACGTCGTCGTCCTGCCGCACTGCGCCGCCGCACCGGGGGCACGCGTCGGGGTCCTCGCGGGCCACGATGGTCTCCGCGCAGCCGGGCGACTGGCAGTACCAGACGGGGATGCGGTGCCCCCACCAGAGCTGGCGCGAGATGCACCAGTCGCGGATCCCCGTCAGCCAGTTCTCGTACGTCTTGCCGAAGCGCTCGGGGTGGAAGCGCACCTTGCCGTCGCGCCACGCCTGCAGCGCGGGCCCGGCCAGCGGCGCCATGCGCACGAACCACTGGTCGCTGAGCCGCGGCTCCACCACGGTGTCGCAGCGGTAGCAGTGGGGCACGGCGTGGGTGTGCTCCTCCGTCTTCTCCAGCAACCCCAGCTCCGCGAACGCCGCGACCACGGCGCGGCGCGCCTCGAAGCGGTCCATCCCGCGGAAGGCCTCGGGCGCGGCGTCACTCATCTCCGCGTCGGGCGTCATCACGTCCAGCGCGGGCGCGCCCACGCGCTGGGCCACCTCGAAGTCGTTGGGGTCGTGCGCCGGGGTGATCTTCACCGCGCCCGAGCCGAACTCCGGGTCCACGTACTCGTCGGCCACGATGGGAATGCGGCGGCCGGTGAGCGGAAGGTCGATCTCCGCGCCCACCAGCCGGGCGTACCGCTCGTCCGTGGGATGCACGGCGACGCAGGTGTCGCCCAGCATCGTCTCCGGCCGCGTGGTGGCGACGACGATGTAGGCGCGCCCGTCGGGAAGGCGCGGCAGACCGTCCGCCGGAGCGTCGGCGGCGAGGGGATAGCGGAGATGCCAGAGCTTCCCCTGCGTCTCCTTCGGCTCGGCCTCCTCGTCGCTGAGCGCGGTGAGGCAGCGCGGGCACCAGTTGATGATGCGGTGGCCGCGGTAGACCAGGTCCTTCTCGTACAGGCGGACGAACACCTCGCGCACGGCGCGCGACAGCCCCTCGTCCAGCGTGAAGCGCGCGCGCGGCCAGTCCAGCGAGCTGCCGATGGCGCGCAGCTGGTCGTAGATGCGCCCGCCGGTCTCGTGCACGAAGTCCCACACGCGGCCCACGAACGCCTCGCGGCCCAGGTCGTCGCGGGTCTTCCCCTCCCTGGCGATCACCCGCTCCACCACGTTCTGCGTGGCGATGCCGGCGTGGTCGCTGCCGGGGATCCAGAGCGCCTCCATCCCCTGCATGCGGCGCCAGCGGACCAGCGCGTCCTGGATGGTGTTGTTCAGCCCGTGCCCCATGTGCAGGGGCGCCGTGACGTTGGGCGGGGGGATGGGGATGACGTACGCGGGGCGGCCGGACTGCTCGTCGGCATGGAAATACCCGGCCTCCTCCCACCGGCGGTAGAGGGAAGCTTCGTTCTCTTTCGGGTCGTAGGTGGACGGCAGCGCCTCGGCCACGTTCGCACAGCTCCGGTGAAAAACGGGGCCGCTTTCGGGCCCCGCGAAGTCGCAACAGATGGAAACGTGGAATGTTACCGGGGGGTAGGGGGATGGTCAAGCGACCGCGGGGCGCGGCGAGGTGAGCGGGGGATGAAACATCGGCCCCCGGCGGAGCGGGAAGCGGTGCGCGGAAAGAACCTGCGGCGTGGACCCGGCGCCGCGGCCCTCTCCCCCCGGCCCCTCCCCCAAAACTGCCTGGGGGAGGGGGAGACCTCATCGCGAGGAGAGCCTTTCGGCGCGAGTCGGAGAAATCCTGCTCGCCTGGCTGGCCCCCTCCCCCGGCCCCTCCGCCCGCTCCGCGGGGGAGGGGAGAACTCAGCGCGGAAGACGGCTTTGGAGCCGGCGGGGATGCTTCCTTGGGCCTCGCGCCACGAAGAAGTCCGACGAGTGCTCAACACCCTGCGCGCCCCGTCCGAAGTTACCCTCTCCCGTTATCGGGAGGGGGCGAGCGCTCTCAGGCGCGGGGGGAGGGCCCCGCGGCGGGCACGCCAGCCCGCATCACACCACCGCCGCGCGGCTCACCGATCACGCACTCCCGCACTTCCGCACTCATCTTTCATCCCCTTCCGGCACCGGCACCGGGGCGATGAACACCTTGTTGCGGATCTTCTGCAGGATATGTTCGTACATTCGTTTGCCCTTCTCGGCGGTGGCCCGCGTGGGCTCGCCCACCGTGCCCGGGCTCTCGTCGGGAAGCGCGCGGCCGGCGGGCGACATGCACCGCTTCAGCAGGGCCTCGTCGAGCACGAAGTCGCGCGCGCGGTCCATCCGCACCGCCGCCGGCCGCAGGTGCAGGAGCAGCGAGGTCAGCACCTCGCCGGCGTGCTGGGGCCCCTTCTCCCCGTCCAGGAATTGACCCAGGTCCACCGACAGCGCCGACACCACGCGCACCCGCGCGTTCTCCGCCCGCACCGTGGCCACCGCCTCCACGTGCGGGTCGTGCGTGCTGGCGGTGATGAAGATGAACTCGTGCACCCCCTGGCAGCTCCAGTCGCTCACCAGCTCGTTCAGCGCGCGGTGCAGCGTCTTCCCACTCACCCCCGCCGCGCCCGGATAGTCGCGCTCGGAGAGGACGTTCACGCCGTAGTGCAGCGTGGGCGCGCGCAGCACCCCGAACTCGCGCGACAGGTCGGCCGCCAGCGCCTCGGCGACGACGGTGGCCGCGCCCACGGGAAGGTGCGGCCCCTGCTGGTCGCACGCGCCCACGGGAATCAGCAGGCGGCGGTCAGTCGCGAGATGAGCCGCCACCTCGGTCCACGGCAGGTCGGCCAGGGCCCAGCTCCGCGGGGTGGGCGTGGGTGAGGTCATGAACGCTCCGGCTGCGGTTTCGCGGCGCCGCCCCGCCCCGCGCCCGGTGGCGGCGTGGATCGGCGGATGGATCGCGGTGGTGGCGCTGGCGGCGTGGATGCTCCGGCTCTCGCCCTTCCCCCTCGTGGTCGCCGCCCTGGGAACGGTGGCGTGGGGATTGTGGGCGCCGGGACGGACGCTGCGCGTGGCGGGGCTCGCCGCGCTGGCCGCCGGGGTCAGTATAGGGGGCGCGGTGCAGTTTCGCCTCCACCGCGTCTCCGCGCACTGGGACCTGGTGCGCTACACCGCCGAGGAGCGCGCCGGCGCCGAGCTGAGCCAGGGGCTGAACGAGATCTTCGACCGCGGCGCCGCGGCGGTGGACAGCGCCGCCGCGGTGGACAGCGCGGCATCGGGCGCCGGGCGCCGCGAGCCGCGCGCCACCGTGGGCTACTTCCGCCGCCTGGAGGAGCAGCGGCGCCGCGCCGGCGTCACCGCGCTGGCCGTCTACCGCCCCGACGGCGCGCCGCTGGCGTGGGCCGGCGAGCACCGCGGCAACCTTCCCGACTCGGTGAGCAGCGGGCTGCTGGAGTCGTCGTTCTCGGCCGGGCCGCTCTTCGGCTACCTGTACTTCACCCGGCGCCTGGCGGGCGACCGCGTGGCCGTCGCCGCCATCCTGCTGGAGTCGCACGTGGCGGTGGGCGAGGGGACGCGGCCGTTCGCCGAGGGGTTCGCGGAGCGCTTCGGCGTCACGCCGCGCTTCACCACGCCGGAGCGCGCGCAGGGGCGGCCGGTGTGGGACTGGTCCACCGGGAGCCACAAGATCCTGAGCGCGGTCTTCGCCACCATCACGCAGGAGCGCTGGCGCGCCCGCGTGGTCACCCGCGGCCGCGCGGCCGTGGGCGGGGCGCTGGCGATCGCCATCCTCCTTCTCGCCGTGGCCTGGTACCGCGCGCGGAGCGGCCCGTCGGGCATCCCCGTGGGCGTCATCACCCTCACCCTCCTCCTGGTCTCGGCGGGGGGGATCGCGGGCTCGGAAGGCATCTTCTCCCCCCTCTCCTTCGTCCTCCCGCTGCCGGGGGACGTGAACCTGGGGCAGCTGCTGATCCTACTCTGCGGCGGCGCGGTGTGGCTGCTGTCGCGGCGGCGGACGCCGAAGCTCATCGCCATCCTCCCCTTCGCCGTGCGCATCGCCGTGGCGGCGGGGACGCTGGTGCTGGCCGTGTGGCTGGTGCGCGAGTCCGCGTCGCCGGGCGTGCTGGCAGCGCGCGCGGCGGGGGGGCCGCCGCTCTTCATCGCCCTCTCCGTCCTCTGCGCGCTGCCGCTGCTGGCGCTGCTGGGGCGGCCGGAGCGCACACCGTCGCGGCGGACGCGGGCGGCGCTGGTGGCGCTGTCGATCGGCACGGCGGCGGCGCTGGCGGCGGCGCTCTGGCTCTGGTGGCAGCCGGGGCGGCAGGCGCCGGTGTGGTCGCCCGCGCTCTGGGCCATCCCCTTCGCCTTCGCGGCCGCGGGGATGACGCGCGCGCAGGTGGGGCGCGGCGCGCTCCTCCCGTGGATCGTGGTGGGGTGGATCGGCGCCTCGCTCTCGCTCTCGCAGCTGTGGACGCTGCACCAGAACGCGCGGCTGCAGGAGGCCGACCGCGAGCTGGCGCGGCTGGGGGTGAAGCCGGACCCGTTCCTGGACTTCCTCCTGCGCCAGTTCGCCGAGAAGGTGCTGTTCTACGCCGCCGAGGGGCGCGAGGGGGTGAGCCTCCTGTACCAGGCGTGGGTGGAGGGGGGATTGGCGAAGGAGGGGTACGAGGCGCGCGTCACCCTGTGGGACCGCGACGTGGCCGCCGCCGAGCTCCGGCTGTCGGACGCGGCGGAGATCCCGCCGGAGCGGGTGGACGAGGTGCTGCAGTCCGCGCGGGCCAGCGAGGAGCCCATCGTCCAGCGCTTCACCGACCTGGACCAGCTGCAGTACCTCCTCGTGGTCCCCCTCGCCGGGGGGCGGACGGTGACGGTGGCCGTCCCGCCGCGCCGGCACCTGGGGCGCGAAACGGCGCTGGCGCGCTTCCTGGACCCCGCGGGGCAGGCGGAGGGCGACGAGGGCGCGGCCACCCTCTCCCTCGTCCCCGCCGCGGAGGCGCACGCCGATGCGCCCGCGGGTACGATGCGCTGGGTTCCCGCGGAGGCCGGGTGGCGGAGCGAGGCGGTGGTGCAGTTCCCCGGCGGACCGATGCACGCGCACCTCACCGTCCCCACGCCGTCGCGGGGGATCCTGCTGGCGCGCGCGCTGATCGCCACGGTGCTGATCCTGGGGGTGATGACGGTGCTCTGGGCGCTGGCCCGCACCCTCTGCGGCGAGCCGCTGGGCCTCGCCAGCGGACAGTGGGGATGGTTCTCGACGTTCCGGGGACGGCTTACGCTGGCGCTCTTCATCTTCTTCCTGCTGCCGATGGCGGCGTTCGGCGAGACGGCGTACCGCGCGCTCAGCCGCGAGTTCGTGCGCACCGCGTCGGCGCTGGCCGACCGCGGGCTGGCGCAGGCGGCGGAAGAGGTGAACGGCGCCAGCATCGGCGAGCTGTCGCAGCACTTCGGGGCCGACTACCTGCTCTACCACCGCGGCGTGCTGGCCGAGGCGGCCACGCCCGAGGTGATCGACCTGGGGCTCTACCACGCCTGGCTCCCGCCCGCCATCTACCTGGACTTCACCGTCGGCGAGGCAGCCACCGAGCACGAGGAGCGGCGCCTGGCCGGCCGCGAGTACCTGGTGGCCTACCGGGGCGTGGGCGAGAACGACGTCCTCGCGTCCCCCGTCCCCCTGGCCACGGGGGAGATCGCGCGGCGGCAGCAGGAATTGTCGGACGTGATCCTCCTGGCCGTGCTCTTCGGCGCGGCGTTCTCCATCGTCCTCTCCCTCCTGGTCGGCCGCGCCCTCTCGCGCCCGATCGACGCGATGAGCTCGGCCTCGGCCGCGGTGGGCGAGGGCGATCTGCGCGTCCGTCTTCCCGGGCGGCGGCGGGACGAGTTCGGGGGACTGTACCGCTCGTTCAACCGCATGGTGCGCCGCCTCCGCCACGCGCAGTCGGCGCTGGTGCGCGAGACGCGGCGCACCGAGGCGATCGTGGCCGAGGCGGGGACGGGCGTCGTCGCGCTGGACGCGTCCGGCCGCGTTGCCCTCATCAACCCGCGCGCGGGGCAGATCCTGGGCGTGGAGCTGGCCGCGGGCGACCACATCCCCGAGGACCGGCCGCTCCCCGCCGCGGTGGCGGCCACGGTGCGCGCCTTCCTGGCCTCGGGCCCGCGCGAGCTGGCGGAAGAGCGCGAGGTGGACGGGCGGGTCGTGCGGCTTCGTCTGCGGAGATTGCCGGTGGAGGAGGGCGCGCGCGGCGCGGTGCTGGTGCTGGAGGACGTGACGGCGGAGATCCGCTCGGCGCGGGTGCTGGCGTGGGGCGAGATGGCGCGGCAGGTGGCGCACGAGATCAAGAACCCGCTCACCCCCATCAAGCTGGCGGTGCAGCACGTCCGCCGCGCGTGGGGCGACGGGCGCGACGACTTCGGCACCATCCTGGACCGCAACGTAGACGCGGTGCTGCGCGAGATCGACCGGCTGGGCGAGATCGCGCGCGCCTTCAGCCGCTTCGGCACCCCCAGCGAGAGCGCGGGCGAGCTGGAGACGGTGGACGTGCGGCGCGTGGCCGAGGACACCCTGGCCCTCTACCGCGGCGGCGACGACGGGATCGACTACGCGCTGGAGATGGACGGCGCCGCGCCCCGCGTGCTGGCGCGCGAGGGCGAGCTGCGCGAGGTGCTGGTGAACCTGCTGGAGAACGCCCGCGCCGCGCTGGACGGGCACGGCACGGTGCGCATCGCCGCGGCGCCGGAGGGCGGCGGCGCGTGGGTGCGGCTGGACGTGAGCGACACCGGCGAGGGCATCCCCGCCGACCAGCTGCCCCGCATCTTCGAGCCGCGCTTCTCCACGCGCACCAGCGGCACCGGGCTGGGACTGGCCATCGTGCGCCGCATGGTGGAGTCGTGGGGTGCCGAGATCACCGTCGACTCCACCGCCGGCGCGGGGACAACCGTGCACCTGCGGCTGCGGACGGCGAACGGCACGGCGCCGCCGGTCCCGCCTCCCACGCTCACGCCCTGACGGCCCTCGCCGCGCCGGCGCGTCCGGGCGGGATGGTGCCGATGACGAGCGAGGCCGGTCCCGGCGCACCGGGACCGGCCTCGCGTCCATGCGGACGGGGCGGCGTCAGCAGTCGAATCGCTTCGCCGTCAGCAGATGCAGCTGTCCTGCGGGCAGTTGGTGCAGGTGTCGTACAGCGTGCACCAGCGCGAGATGGACGCCGCCTCCGCGGTCAGCCGCGGCCCGGTCGCGAACGTCTCCACCGCGATGGAATCGAGGTCCAGCGTGTGCTTCTTCATCTTTCCTCCTCCGGGTCAGAGACAGACGCGCGGCGCGCAGGAATAGGTCGGGCAGCCGTCGCAGGTGTCCAGGCAGTCGCTGCGGCGCGGGTCGGTGATCTGCCAGCCGCGCACGGTGCCGCCTTCGCGCTCCGCCAGCGCGGTCTCGAACGTCTCCACCTCCAGGTTCTCCACGTTCAGCTGGATCTTCTTCATCGGTCCCTGCCTGTGGTGAGAGTGCGTGCCGCCCCGGCGAGCGCGAGGGCGTGTAAGTGGCGTACCGGGAGTCTAACCGCAATCCTCCGAATCATCAACGGGATCGATAAACGGCTGGATCTATGTGCAAACATGCGACGAGAGCGGGCGCCGGATCGACCCGGCGCCCGCTCTCTCCATCACCCTTCGATCTACCGATGCGATCATACCAGATCCGGCGGAAGGATCAGTGCGCCTCGCCGAATTCACGTGCTGCGGCGACGATAGATCCTTCGGCCTGCAACCTTTCGTGTAGACACTGGTTACGGTGTGGCCGGCCTCAGGATGACGTCGGGATGAAGCGGCGAGGAGGCCCGGACTGAATTCCCGGCTCCGGTATCAGTAGGTGCGCGCTTCCCAGTAGCTCTCGATGGAGTCGGGGAGCTTGGCCAGGAAGTTGTAGCCGGTGGTGCTCTCCAGCGCGTCGACCGTGGTCTTGTAGTTCGTCCACGGCGCCGCGGAGATGCCGGTGACGTTGGGCATCTTCACCGCCAGCACCTGGATGCTGCTCGTGGAGGTGACGTTGGCCAAGCCCTGACCATAGGGCATGATGACGGCGATCTTGAAGTTGTAGGTGGGGATCTGGACCTTCCCCAGCCCGCTGAGCGTGCCGCTGCTGCCGATGGGGCCGGAGATCACGTAGATCTCCTTGTTCCCGGTCTGCGCCAGGTCCTGCAGGTAGTACTCCAGGCTCAGCCACGGCCCGGCGTTCAGGTCGTGCGTCTGCGGCACGATGTTGGTCATCAGGAACGTGCTCTTGTTGTCGGTGGCGTCCCAGGTGCGCTCCTCGCTGCGCACCTGGTGCCCGCGGTCGAACCCGCTGTTGGTGTAGTCGCCGGTGACCACGTGGTAGCAGGTGGACGGCAGCGAGGCGTCGCTGCTGAAGCTGGTGGAGCGCGGCGCGTCGCCGAAGTGCGTCTTGTTCAGGTCCCAGCTCACCCAGTTCGGCCGCCCCTTCGCGCAGTTGTAGGAGACGTAGTACTGCCGCTTGGAGAGGAGGAGGTCGTCGCTCGCGTTCGCGTCCGCCGGGACGCCGAATTCCACGTGGCTGCGGTAGATGGCGGATGGATACGTGTACATCCGCGGCGCGTCCGGCGCGGCCGCGGGGGCGGTGGGGGAGGGTGCGTCGACCGAGCAGGCGGCCAGGACGAGGGTGGCGATCGCGGCCGCAAAGGTACGGGCACGCGACGGGGCGAGGCGCACGAGCATGGCGTCTCCGTTCGGGAATTGTGGGGAGAGGGGTGATGCGGGACCCGGAGAAACTAGTGCTCTCCGCGACCGCAAGCGAGCGCCGCGTGTAACACCGCCGCCTCGATCGCGGATCGTGTGGGTCGCGGCGCCGCATGCGTGATCGCGCCTTCGTCGACCGGAGCCGGACCCCCTCGCGCTAAATCGATTGTCGATACAGATTTGGTGGAACCGGCGTCCCCGCCGGGCGGCGGGCCTTCGATCCGCCGGAACCGCCTGCCTCGCGGCCCCGCATCCCTCCCGCGGGCCGCGAATCCATCATGCGTCAGTTGCAACGGAGCTCGGGAATGGGCCAGGCTACGACCGCACCGGCCGGCTTGCGAGGCGTTTCGGACCTCCTCTTCTCCACGGTGCTCGCCCCCACGCCCCAGCACCGCCGCGCGCTGATGGCGGCGCTCATCCGCGTGCTGGATTGCCGCCGCCTGGGCATCCCGCGCGCCGCCGCGCTCCTCGCCCTCCCCGAGCCCCGCGTCCGCGCCCTCATGCGCGCCGACGTAGACGCCTTCACCACCGAGGAGCTGGTGCGCCTCCTCGACGCGGTAGGCATCAGCGTGTGAGATCGGCAAGGCCGAATGGCTGATGACGCAGTCACGAGGTAACTCGTTTGCTACGTTGACATCCGACTGCACGCCCATTACGTTTTGCCGCGACAATAGCCCCCACGCCTCTGGTCCGAACGCAGGTTCGAGCAACGCGCACCCTGGGGGCTTTTTCGTATCCATATGTGTACACTCAGTTTATTTAACCTTCCCGTGGATCCAATGTATCGGGATTCTCAGCCTCAGCCTGTTCCGGCCAAGCCCCTTCGCTGGGTTGGTGCTGCCTACCGCGAGCTTGTCGGCTTCACCGATGAGGCGCGTCGCGCTGCGGGTTACAACCTGAAGCTTGTCCAGCAAGGCGTCATGCCCGAAGATTGGAAGCCGATGGAAGCAGTAGGGCTCGGAACGTACGAGTTGCGGATCGCGACGGGAGCGAGCGGATCCGTGCAGCACCGGGTGCTCTACGTGGCCAAATTCGAAGAGGCGGTGTATGTGCTGCATGCATTCGAGAAGAAAGCCCGGACCACGCCACAGCACGACCTGGAGATTGGCCGCGCGCGATATGCGGAGATGCTCCGCATCCGACGTGAGCGGAGCCGGTCGTCGGAAGGGAGATAGCGATGCCTATCGAACATGAAACGCCCGCGGACGGCAACATCTTCGCAGACCTCGGCTTTCCCGAGGCGGAAGCGGAACGCCTGAACGCGCGCTCGAATCTGATGATCGAGATTCACCGCGCGATCCAGCAGCGCGGGCTCTCCAGGAAAGAGGCCGCGAAGCTCTTCGGTGTTTCCCCGCAGCGGATCACCGCGTTGATGCGAGGGCACATCGATTCGTTCACGGACGACGATCTGATCGGGATGCTGGCGCACGCAGGCATGGGCGTCGACGCAAAGGGCCGGGCCGCAGCCTGAGCCTGTTCCGTTCAAAAAGAAGGCGCGGAGACGAGCATCGTCCCCGCGCCTTCTTTCGTGCGGACCTCGCGGCCTTGCACCCCGCCGGTCATGTCACTCGTGGTGCACGCCGGACTACCGCACAAGAAGCCCCGCGAACCCCAGATCGCGCGCAAGCCACGGGAGCGGCAGGTTGAACGGCAGCTTCGGCGCATCCAGCAGGGACAGGTAGGTGTTGGGATCGTGCTGGTACAGCGCCTCCACCTCGAAGATCTTGCGGCGCAGGAACGGCAGGAACCTGCTCAGGATGCCCGCTGCCCGCCTGACGGACGAGGGCGCGGCCGGAAGGGCGGTGCCCGGCCCCGGCTGCGTGTATCCGAGTTGTGCCGCCTTCGGCGCCGCCACCCTCGCCCACAGGGAGAGCGCCGGCGAGCAGCGCGGGCCCGGTGCGTCGTACATCTGCGGCAGCCGGGCGATGTCGTGCCAGGCCATCGGCACCAGGTCGCGCGAATTGTAGTAGCGCCGGGCCGTCGGAAGGGTGTCCTGCACCAGGCGCGCGAACGCCGCGTTCCCGGCGCTGGGTGCGGCGAAGGTCATCAGCTCGACGCGGACGCCGCGCGGGGCGTAGCGCTCCGCCAGCTTGAGCGCCAGGACGGACGCAAGGCAGCCGCCCAGACTGTGGCCCGTCACCCACAGCTCGGCACCTTCCGTGAGACTCGCGTCCAGGTGCTCCAGCAGCGTGACTCCATGCGCGTCGAGCGCCAGCAGCTTTCCCAGGCCGCGTGACGTCCCGCGGGCGATGCGCGCGTCCTTCACGCTCTGGTGCGCCCACGGAGCGGCGATGCCTACATCCACATCATCCAGCACATCGTGCAGGAAGCCCTTCGTGAGGCTGGGATTCGTGCCTCGGATCGCCACGACGAAGCGCTTCGCCCGGGCGTTCGCGGCAACGAACGCGAAGTATCCATCCTCCTCGCGCCCCGGCACCCACGTCGCGGTCCACTCGCCACGCGTGGCGAGCTTGGCGTCGCGAAGGTAATCGGGAAGCTTCTCGGGAAAGCCGTACGCCAGCCCCGCCAGCGTCATCGCCGCCTTCGCGGTATCCGTGATCGGTCCTGATCCGGCGGCAACATCGCTCATTGTGGCCTCGCGGTGGGAAGAGGTCCGGTCCGACTATTTATTCTGCATTCGGGATTTGTCGTGCGATCAGGGGCGCACGTGCGACCTCGCCTACAGATCCTTCGGCCTGCAACCGCTCGTGCAGGGCACCGGTGGTGTGGCCGGCCTCAGGATGACGTCTCTCTGTGCGTTTGTAATGCCCGGTGATTGCCAGATCCGGTATTTATTCCAGCTCCCGCATCAATTCCTCCAGCGCCGCGCTTCCCGGGCAGAGCGTCTCGAACGGGAGGTCGTACAGCGGCGCGGCGATGGTGTGGTTGAGGGCGTGCATGTCGGCGGCGTCCTCCTCGAGGTACAGGAGGCCGGTGGCGACTTCGCCCTGCTCGTGCACGCGCTTGACCGTGGCGTACGCGGCGTCGCGGTCGGTGGGGTCGTAATCCTCCGCCAGCTTGCGGAAGCGCACCAGGCTGCCGTCGTGCATGGGAACGGTGAGCGCCTCGCCGGGGGCGTAGCTGGCGCGGATCTCGTGGGTGATGGGGACGAAGTCGACGGGGGCGACCTCGTGCTGGCGCTCGCGGGTCGACGCGTAGCTCTTCGTCGACCCCTCGTGGTCGTTGAAGGTGACGCAGGGGGAGATGACGTCCACCAGCGCGAACCCCTCGTGGCGCATGGCCGCCTTCAGGATGGGAACGAGCTGCGCCTTGTCGCCGCTGAAGGAGCGGGCCACGAAGGTGGCGCCCAGCGTCAGCGCCAGCAGCACGGGGTCGATCGGCTTCTGCCGGTTCTGCTCGCCGCGCTTGGCCTTCGATCCCACGTCGGCCGAGGCGGAGAACTGGCCTTTCGTCAACCCGTAGACGCCGTTGTTCTCCAGCACGTACAGCATCCGCACGTTGCGGCGGATGGCGTGGCAGAGCTGGCCCAGGCCGATGGAGAGCGAATCTCCGTCTCCCGAAACTCCGATGATGGCCAGCTCGCGGTTGGCGGCCGACACGCCGGTGGCCACCGCCGGCATCCGCCCGTGCACGGAGTTGAAGCCGTGCGCCTGGCGCAGGAAGTACGCGGTGGTCTTGGACGAGCAGCCGATGCCGCTGAGCTTGGCCACGCGGTGCGGCACCACGTCCAGTTCGTGGCAGGCCTGCACGATGGCCGCGGTCACGCTGTCGTGGCCGCACCCCGCGCAGAGGGTGCTCATGGCCCCCTCGTAGTCGCGGCGGGTGAGGCCGAGCGCGTTGGGGTGCAGCGCGGGGTGGCGGACGGGCGGCTTGGCGATGGAGGTCATGCGGGCACCTCCGCGAGCTGGGCCGTGACCCCGTCCATCACCGCGCGGGCGCTCAGCGGCACCCCGCCGTAGTCGCGGATGGAGATCAGCCGGTCGCCGGCGATCCCCGTCTCCAGCTGCAGGAGCGAGCGGAGCTGGCCGTCGCGGTTCTGCTCCACCACGAAGACGCGGTCGTGCGCGCGCAGGAATTCGCCGACGGCCACGTCGAACGGGAAGCCGCGGATGCGCATGTAGTCCAGCGGGATCCCGTCGATCGCCAGCCGCGCGGCGGCCTCGAGCACCGCGCCGTTGCAGCCGCCCAGCGCCACGATCGCCATCTCCGCCCCCTCGCGCTCGCGGATCTCGGGCGGGGGGACGGCGCGCGCCGCCGTCTCCAGCTTCACCTTCAGCCGGTCTACGATCTCGCGGTAGGCGTCCGCGTCTTCCGTGTACGCGGCGTGGCTGTCGTGCCCCGAGCCGCGGGTGAAGTACGCGCCCTTCGGGTCCACGCCGGGGAGCGAGCGCGCGGCGACGCCGTCTCCATCCACGTCCAGGTAGCGGCTGAAGCGCTGCATCGCCTGCAATTGCCCGGCGGTGAGGACCTCGCCGCGGTCGGGGCGCCAGGCGTCGTTCCACTCCAGCCGCGGGATCATCCAGTCGTTCATCCCGATGTCCAGGTCGCTGACCACGAACACGGGCGTCTGGAAGCGCTCGGCCAGGTCGAACGCCTGCACGGCGAAGCGGAAGCACTCCGCCGGATCGGCCGGGAAGAGCGCGACGTGCTTGGTATCTCCATGGCTGGCGTAGGCGATGGAGAGGAGGTCGCCCTGCTGCGTGCGCGTCGGCATGCCCGTGGACGGGCCGGTGCGCTGCACGTCGAAGAAGACGGCGGGGATCTCGGTGTAGTAGGCCAGGCCGATGAACTCGCCCATCAGGCTGATCCCCGGCCCCGCGGTGGGCGTGAACGCGCGCGCGCCCGCCCACCCCGCGCCGATGACCACGCCCGCCGCGGCGAGCTCGTCCTCCGCCTGCACGATGCAGTAGCGCCGCTCCCCCGTCCCGGCGTCGACGCGGTAGCGCGCGCAGAAGCGGCCGAACGCGTCCATCAGCGAGGTGGCGGGGGTGATGGGATACCAGGCGCCCACCGTGGCCCCCGCGTAGACGCAGCCGAGCGCGGCGGCGGTGTTGCCGTCCATCAGCACGTGGCCACGGGTGGCGTCCATCCGCTCCAGGCGGATCGGAAGCGGGCAGGCGAAGTTCGCCTTCGCGTAGTCGTAGCCCAGGTGGAGCGCGAGGAAGTTAGAGTCGATCGACTTGGGCTTCTTCGCGAACTCGGCGCGGATCGCGTCCTTGACGACGTCCAGATCGAGGTCGATGAGCGCGGCGAGCGCGCCGGCGTAGGCGATGTTCTTCATCAGCGTGCGCTCGCGGCCGCCGCTGAACGCCTCCACGCACATGCGGCCCAGCGGGATGCCGATGAAGGTGACGTCGTCGCGCAGGAGCGAGGCGTCCAGCGGCCATGACGAGTCGTGCAGGAGCCAGCCGCCGCTCCTGACCTCGGCGATGTCGCGCTCGTGCGTGGCGGGGTTCATCGCCACGATCAGGTCGAAGTCCGGCGTGCGCGCGGTCCAGCCGTCGCGGCTCACCCGGATCTCGTACCAGGTCGGCAGCCCCTGGATGTTGCTGGGGAAGACGTTCTTGCCGGTGACCGGGATCCCCATGCGGAAGATGGACTGCAGCAGGAGCGAGTTCGCGCTGGCCGAGCCGGTGCCGTTCACCGTGCCCACCTTGAAGGCGAAGTCGTTCACCCGGTCGCCGTCCCCATCCCCGTTCCTGCCGTTGGCGGAAGCGGGGTCGGGGAAGAGGCGGGCTACGCGTGCGCCGCGCATGCGGACCTCCCGGCGTAGGGGATCTGGAGCTCGAAGGTGCGCATGTCCCACGCGGCGGTCGGGCAGCGCTCGGCGCAGAGGCCGCAGTGCAGGCAGATGTCCTCGTCCTTCACCATCACCCGCGCGGTCTGCGGGAGCGCGCCGGAGACGTAGATCTCCTGCGCGGGGTTCACGGCCGGCGCGGAGAGCCGCGTCCGCAGCTCGTCCTCGGTCTCCGCGTCGTAGGTGATGGTGAGGCAGCTCACCGGGCAGACGTCGATGCACGCGTCGCACTCGATGCAGAGCGGCGTGGTGAAGTGCGTCTGCACGTCGCAGTTCAGGCAGCGCTCCACCTCCTTCATCGCCTGCTCGGCGGTGAAGCCCACCTCCACCTCGGTCGCGATGGACGCGAAGCGCGTCTCCAGCCCCACGTGCACCATCTTCGTGCGCTGCGCCTGCGAATAGTCGTTGCTGTAGCTCCAGGCGTGCATCCCCAGCTTGGCGGAGACCAGGTTCATCCCGTACTCCGGGCGCTCGGTGAGGGCCGCGCCTTCGCAGTGGTTGTGGATGGAGATGGCGGCCTGGTGCCCGTGCTCCACCGCCCAGATGATGTTCTCGGGGCCCCAAGCCGCGTCGCCGCCGAAGAACACGCCTTCGCGCGAGCTCTGGAAGGTGACGCGGTCCACCACCGGCATCTCCCACTCGTTGAACGAGATGCCGATGTCGCGCTCGATCCACGGGAAGGCGTTCTCCTGCCCGATGGCCAGAATGACGGCGTCGCAGGGGATGACGACCGTCTCCGTGACCTCGCTCTTCTGCCGCCCGCCCTCCTCGTACCAGCGGACGCGGTCGAACTCCATTCCCACGAGCGTTCCATCCTCGACGACGAAGCGCTTCGGGGCGTGGTTCTCGATGATCTCCACCCCCTCCTCCTCCGCGTCCTCCAGCTCCCAGGGGCTGGCCTTGAAGTGCTGCCGCCCGCGCCGCGCCATCACCTTCACGTCGGTCGCACCGAGCCGCTTGGACGAGCGGCAGCAGTCCATCGCCGTGTTCCCCACGCCGATGATGAGGACGCGCTCCTGGATCTCCGTCACGTGCCCGAAGTGCACCGACTCCAGCCACTCGATGCCGATGTGCACGCGGTCCGGCACGTCCCAGCGGCCGGGAATGTCCAGCTCCTTCCCCTTCGGCGCGCCGCTGCCCACGAACACCGCGTCCCATCCGCCGCCCAGCAGCTCCCGCATGCTCTCCACGGGAGACGAGTAGCGGATCTCGACGTTGCCGATGCCGGTGATCATCTCGATCTCCTCGTCGAGCACCGCGGCGGGGAGGCGGAAGGCGGGGATGTTGGTGCGCATCAGGCCGCCGGGGCGGTCCAGCTTCTCGAACACCACGCATTCGTAGCCCAGTGGCGCCAGATCGTTGCACACGGTGAGCGATGCCGGCCCGGCGCCCACCAGCGCGACGCGGCGGCCGTTGGAGACGGGCGGGGCCTTGGGGAGATATTCGGAGACGTCGCCGCGGTTGTCGGACGCCACGCGCTTCAGGCGGCAGATGGCGACGGGCTTGCCGTCCACGCGGGTGCGGCGGCAGGCGGGCTCGCAGGGCCGGTCGCAGGTGCGCCCCAGGATGCCGGGGAAGACGTTGGACTCGCGGTTCAGCAGGTACGCCTCGGTGTGGCGCCCCTGCGCGATCAGGCGGATGTACTCGGGAACGTTGGTATGCGCGGGGCACGCATACTGGCAGTCCACGACCTTGTGGTAGTACCTGGGATTTCCGACGTCGGTGGGGTCCATGCGGCACCCTGCGCTGGAGGAGCGATGACGTCCGTCTGGGGGACCGCCCGCGGGCGCGCGGCTGGCCTTGGGGAATGGCCGGAGGAGGTGCGAGGAGCGGTCTCCCTAGCTTAGCGGCAAACGTTCACCGGTTCAAGGGAGATGACACGGGGGCGAACGGCGGGGAATCCTACCGGATCCGCATAGGAGACTTGTTTCACGCGGAGAAGCAGAGAAACAGAGAAATCCCCTCTCTGCTCCTCTGCTTCTCTAAGCGACCCCATCTCTATTCCCTGATCCTGAATCCGCCTCGATCGATCGCGTATCATCCGAATTCGGAGATCGATCGTGCAATCCGGAAACGCACGTGCAACCTCGCCTATGGATCCTTCGGCCTGCAACCGCTCGCGCGGGGGCAACGACGGTGTGGCCGGCCTCAGGATGACGTCTCTCTGTGCGCTTGTAATGCACGGATGATCGCCAGATCCGGTATCAGCTCACGCGGCAGGCGGGCTGGGGATGGTCGGCGCGGGCCATCACGATCTGGAAGAGGTGGATGTAGCGCGCGCGGAAGGCGGCGGCGCTCATCAGCAGGTAGTAGCTCCACATGCGGAAGAACCGCTCGCCGTACCGGGCCTTCAGCGCCGGCCAGGCCGCGGCGAAGTTGCGGTGCCAGGCCATCAGCGTGGGGTCGTAGTGCGGGCCGATGTTGTGCAGGTCCTCGAAGGCGAACAGCCCCTCCATGGCGCGGGCCAGCTGGGCGATGGAGGGAAGGTGGCCGTTGGGGAAGATGTACTTGTGCGTCCACGGGTCCGACGCGGGCTCGCTGCGCGGGCTGCCGATGGTGTGGACCAGCGACGCCCCGCCCGGCACCAGGCAGCGGTCCACCACCTCCATGTAGGTGCGGTAGTTCTTGTAGCCCACGTGCTCCATGATGCCGATGGAGACCACGCGGTCGTACACGCCGCGCGCGTTGCGGTAGTCCTCCAGGCGCAGCTCCACCGGAAGCCCGGCACACAGCTCGCGGCCCAGCGAGACCTGCTCCTTCGACACCGAGTAGCCGGTGACCTCCACGCCGTACTTCTCGGCGGCGTACCGGGCGAAGCTCCCCCACCCGCACCCCAGGTCCAGCACGCGCATCCCCGCCCGCAGCCCTAGCTTGCGGCACACCAGGTCCAGCTTGGCCTCCTGCGCCTCGTCCAGCGTGGCCGCGCCGTTCCAGTAGCCGCAGGTGTACACCATGCGCCGGTCCAGCATGGCGCGGTACAGGTCGTTGCCGATGTCGTAGTGGTGCTCGCCCACCCGGAAGGCGCGCACGCGGCTCTGCAGGTTCAGCGCGCGGGCCCGCAGCACGCTGGCCACGTACTTCCAGTTCTTGCGGATCACCTGCGGCAGCCCGGCGCGGTGGATGAGGGTGATCATCGCGTCGACCGAGGGGCAGTCCCACCACCCGTCCATGTAGCTCTCGCCCAGCCCCAGCGGGCCGTCGCGCGCCACGCGGGCGTAGAAGCGCCGGTCGTGCACGGTGATGTCGTGCGGCGCCCCGCCGCCCACCTCGATCCCCGCGCGCTCCAGCAGCTCGCGCACGAAGCGCTCGGGGTTGCCCAGCCCCTGCAGATAGATGCGCACCGCCCCCGCCACGTCCGCCAGCGTGGACTGCGGCCGGAGGGCCCGTGCCGCGCTCGTCTGGATGGCCGTCATTGTTCAGGTCGCTCCGCCCGGGTGGACGAATGCCCGGACCCCGCCGGGGGCGGTCCGGGGCGATAGGACACTTATTCTCGGAGGCCAGGGACCCGCGGCCCCATCACGGATAGTGCTCCAGCTTCGCCTGCATCACGTTGTACTGGCCGGAGCGGAACATGCCGTACCAGCCGGCGATGAAGAACTCCCACTTGCGGATGAACTCGTCGTCGTAGCCCAGCTTCCGCACGCTGTCCAGGTTGCGGTGGAAGCGGGTCCAGGCCTCGTCCATGGTGCGGGCGTAGTCCTGCCCGAAGGCCAGATGCTCGTCGCACTTCAGCCCGGCCTCCTCGGCGGCCACGATGAACGAGCCGATGGACGGAAACTCGCCGCCGGGAAAGATGTACTTCGAGAAGAAGTTCAGCCGCTTCGCGTTGGCGGGGTCGAAGCGGTTGCACAGCATGGTCTGGATCATGGCCACGCCGCCCGGCTTCAGGTACTGCTTCACCCGGCGGAAGTGCTCGACCCAGTACTGCGACCCCACGTGCTCGAAGAAGCCGGTCGACACCACCGCGTCGTACTGCCCCGGCATCTTCCGGTAGTCCTCCAGCAGCAGCGTCACCCGCCCGTCGGCGATCTCCTCGCGGTTCAGCTCCTTCGCGTACTCGTACTGCCGCCGGGAGATGGTGCAGCCGGTGACCGTGTACCCGCGCGACGAGGCCAGCTTCAGGAAGTATCCCCACCCGCACCCCATCTCCAGCACGTTCCGCGGCGGCGGGCCGATGCGGCAGAGGATGCGCTCGTACTTGTTCACCTGCGCGTCTTCCAGCGACATCTCCTTCCCGTCCCACCAGCCGCTGGAGTAGGTCATCATGCGGTCGGTGTACGACTGGTACAGCTCGGGGGGATAGTCGTACGCGTCGGAGATGTTCTTCCGGCTTCCCGCGAGCGAGTTGTGGCGGGTGAGCGTCATGGCGCGCGAGATGACGCGGTTCACCAGGTCGAAGCGGGTGACCCGCGCGAACTCGTCGCGGTTGCGCTGGCAGAAGGTGAGGAACGCCTTCAGGTCCGGCGAGTCCCACTGCCGCGCCATGTACGACTCGCCCAGCCCGATGTCGCCGCGGGTCAGGATGGCGTCCACCGCGGCCCAGTCGTTCAGCACCATCGTGGCCGATTCGCCCTCCTGACTCCCGCCGAAGCGGCGCGTGGTGCCCTCCGGCGTGACGAGGCTCAGCTCGCCGAACCGGGTGTTCTCCAGAGCGCCCAGCAGGAGGTCGCGCTTGCCCATGTGCGGGATCGGGTCCGGGGGTGGAAACGAGCGGGAACGGAGGCGTTGCGCCGCCGGCGGCGGGGGCCGCCGGTGGACGTCCGGCGACCGGAACATTGTACGCGGACGATAATATCCGCCGCGCCGGTGCGCCAAGGGTTTCGGCGGCGATTCCGGGCGCGCCCGGCTCCGGCGCCCCGCACGCGATGGCGCGCCACGCGCTTCGGCCCCGATCCCCAGGTCCGGGACGGCTACCACCCTCGCGCGACCACAAGATCGCTTGATCTCACGCGGAGATAGGAGATCGCGTCGAGCTCTCTCTCCTCTGCTCCTCCGCTGCTCCGCGCGATCCTGTTTGTTCCGGGATGGCGATGATCCCCGCTGCAACCTTTCCCCGCTTCCGCGGCACACAGGATCGCATCTCCCGCCGCGGCCGCCGCTCGTCAGCCTCACGCGCCGCGCATTCCTGACGATCGAGGAGACTCGCCATGAAGCATCTCCCCCGTGTTTGCCTGGCCGCCGTTGCGCTCGCGATGGCGGCACCGGGCGCGTTCGCGCAGCGCCCGGCGGCGCCTGACCTGGTCGGACTCTGGGAAGCGAAGGGGCGGTTCGGGCCGGACGTGGCGGGGCGGCTCGTCGTCGACCATCCCGCGGGGGGATGGCGCGCGTCCATCGCCGGGCGGGCGGCGGCGGTGCGGGTGGCGCGCGACAGCGTGGCGTTCGAGCTGCCGGACGGCTCCGGCGCCTTCATCGGGCGGTTCGACGCGCGGCGGACGCGGATCGTGGGGCACTGGATCCAGCCGCGCACCGTGGAATCGGGGCAGCGCTACGCCTCGCCGCTGGTGCTGGAGGGCTGCGGCACGGGCTGCTTCGCCGCCACCGTCGCGCCGCTGGCCGACGCGATCACGTGGTTCATCCGCATCGACCGGCGCGCGGACGGCACGCTGGGCGCGTTCATCCGCAACCCCGAGCGCAACCTGGGGCGCTTCATCCGCCTGCACCACATCGAGGCCGACAGCGCCGGCGTCCGCCTGCTGGACGCGCGCGGGCAGCTCCTCACCCGCGGCACGCTGCACGACGGGGTGATGACCGTCTCGTTCGAGAGCCGCGGCGGGACGTACGACTTCCACCGGGTGCCGGAGGGCGCCTTCACCTTCTTCCATCCCCGCGGCCGCCCCGCCGTGCCCTACACCTACACGCCGCCGCTCGCGCGGGAAGACGGCTGGCCCGTCGGCACGCTGGAGGAGGTGGGGATCTCGCGCGACCGGATCTCGGAGCTGGTGCGGTCGCTCATCGCCTCGGCGGCGGATTCGATCGGCGCGTACAGGCTGCACGGGCTGTTGATCGCCCGGCACGGCAAGCTGGTGCTGGAGGAGTACTTCCACGGCGAGGACGCGGACCATGCGCACGAGACCCGCTCCGCGTCGAAGACGGTCGAGAGCGTGCTCGTCGGCGCGGCGATGCAGGCGGGGATGGACGTGGGCCCCGACACGCGCGTCTACGCGACGATGCGCCCCGGCGCGCGAGACCTGGATCCGCGCGCGGGGGCGCTGACGCTGGAGCGGCTGCTGACGATGTCGTCGGGGCTGGACTGCGACGACGGCAACGACGCCTCTCCCGGGAACGAGGAAACCATCACCCAGCAGGAGGAGAACCCGGACTGGTACGGGATGATCCTGGACCTGAAGATGATCCGCCAGCCCGGCGACTCGGCGGTCTACTGCTCCATCCAGCCGCACCTGGCCGGCGGCGTGCTGGCGCGCGCCACGGGGCGCTCGATCCCCGACCTGATGTACGACCTGGTCGGCGGGCCGCTGGGGATGCAGGGCTACTACGTCCCCATCACCCCGTCGGGCGACGCGTACATGGGCGGGGGATGGCGCTTCCGGCCGCGCGACTTCATGAAGCTGGGGCAGCTGTACCTGAACGGCGGAACGTGGAACGGCCGCCGCATCGTGAGCGAGGCGTGGGTGCGCCGCTCCGTCACCCCGCGCTACCCGATGGGCTCGCGCGCGAGGTACGGCTACCTCTGGTGGGTGGTCGACTATCCCTACGCCGAGCGGACCGTGCAGGCATACTACGCGTCCGGCAACGGCGGGCAGGAGGTGATGGCCATCCCCGCGCTGGACCTGGTGATCGCCGTGTACGGCGGCAACTACAACGACGGTCCCGCGAACTTCCAGAGCATCTTCGAAACCATCCCCCGCTACATCCTCCCGGCGGTGGCGGAGGGGAGGTAGGTGGGGCGGCGGAGATCGAAGTTCGAGGGCTGGGCCCGCACCGGCGACTGAAGTCGCAGCGTCGCAGCAACAACCACGGGACGCCTCGCAAACTGCGCGAGGCTGATCCGCTCACTCGGCGGCATCGGCGCTCACGACCGATCTCCTTTCGTCCTCCCTGCAGTTGGGCGCGGAACGCCCGCTCTCCGGGGCGGAACGGGTGGATAGCAGCGGAGGCGCGGACGATGTTGTCCGCGCCTCCGAATGAGATCTGCTGAACGTCCCGCGCTTCATGGTTGCGGCGGCGGCGGGCGGTCCGCGCCGGGCGGACCTTCGCCCGGGGACGGGCGCTCTCCCGGCGGCGGGCCGCCGCCGGGGGGCGGGCCCTCGCGCGGAGGTGGGCGGCCACCGGCGGGCGGCGGGGGCGGGCCGAACGGCGGGGGGAGGAAACGGTCCAGCCGCGCGCGCTGGGCGGGGTCGAGCCGCGGGGCCAGGCGCGCGCGCATCGAGTCCAGCTCGGCGCGGAGGCGGGCGTTGGCGCCGCGGATGATCTGCTGGTTGCGGCGCGCGGCGGCCTCGATCACCGGGCGGAGGGCGGCGCGCTGGGCCTCGTCGCGCGGGCGGATGACCTCCTCCACGTGCTCCACGAAGCCGCCGGGGCGCCGCATCTCCTCCATCCGCGCGCGCCGCCCGGCCGCCATCGTCCCCCCGCCCACGGCGCCCAGCAGCACGCCCAGCAGCAGCGTGGTCAGCAGGATGGCGGCGGTCTGCGTCTCGATCTTCATCCCCTCCCCTCCTCCGCCGGCGAGTCGACCGCCAGCGCCGCGTCGGCGGTGACGGCGGGGAGGCCGAGCGCCGCCTCGACCGGCGACTGGCGCCGGTCGGCGGTGCGGAGGTTCCACCCGGCCAGCGCGAGCACCGCCGCGGCCGCGAGCGGCGCCAGGCGCAGGAACTGGCGCTGCAGCACGGCGCCGAACAGCGCCGCCGCTGAAGCCTGCTCGTCGCGCACGCGCCGCATCACCCGCTGCGCGAACCCCGGCGCGAATGCGTCGCGGCGGCTCGCGCGCAGCAGCGCCTCGACGCGCGGGGGCGCCGCATCTTCCCGCATCCGCTCGCTCATCGTCTTCCCTCCTGAATCTCGTCCGCGCCGGTCGCGTAGGACCGGAGCTCGGCCGCCAGCTGCTCCATCGCGCGCGAAAGGCGGGAGAGGACGGTGCCCTCGGGCACCCCCAGCACCTCGGCCGTCTCGCGCGTGGAGCACCCCTCGATCATCCGCAGCACCACCACCGGCCGGTGCTTCGGCCCCAGCCGGTCGATGGCCGCGCGCACGCGGGCCTGCGCCTCGCGCGACTCCACCTCCACGCCGCCCTCCACCGCCGGTTCGGGGAGCGGCTCGCGGTCGCGGCTGGGGAAGCGGAAGGCGAAGCGGCGGCGGCGCTTCAGCGCGTTCAGCGACAGGTTCATGGCGATGCGCCGCAGGTACGTGCGCACCGCCGCCTCACCGCGGAAGTCGCCCAGCGCCCGGTAGAAGCGGATGAACGTCTCCTGCCCCACGTCGTCGGCGTCGTCGCCGGGGCCCAGCATGCCGATGACGGTGGCGGCCACGGCGGACTCGTGGCGCTCGACCAGCTCGCGGAACGCGCGCTCGTCGCCCGCGCGCGCCAGGCCGATCAGCTCCGGGTCGGTGAGGTCGGCGTGCATCCGCGCGTGGTCCGGGTCCGCGGCCGTGCGGCGGCCGCCGCGCCCGGCCCTCTCTCGCTGGATTGGACAACGTACGGACCGCCGCCATTCCATCCAAGCAGGACGAGGTCGTCGCGGTTCCGCGGCTCTGCCGGATCTCACGCGGAGACGCGGAGGCGCGGAGATGCCGGCCATGCTCCTCCGCGTCTCCGCGTGAGATTTCTTTCCCTGCGTAATGTCCCGGCAATCGAAACGGGAGCGATGCGCCGTTCGCGCACCGCTCCCGTTCTCATCTACCGATCTTCCTCGTGGCTACTGCCGCACGCGCAGGGGCACGGGCCGCGCCAGCTGCACCTCGCGCGTGGTGTCGGCCTTCTCGACGGTCTCGTCGTACCAGGCCTGGTCGCGGTTGGTGCCGCCGTTCACCATCACGATCCTGGCCAGCTCCACCGCGTCGATGTTGCGCAGGCGGATGCACCCGTGCGACCGCGCGTTCCCCAGCGAGCTGGGAAGGTAGGTGCCGTGGATGTACAGGTCGGGCTCGCGGAAGAAGAGCTTCACCCGCCCCATGGGGTTGCTGATGGCGCCGGGCGGCTCGACGTGCCGGTCGCGCGCCCAGTCCGACGCCGGCGGCCGCCACGACGGGTTCCAGATGATGTGCTGGATGTGGTAGCTCCCCGGCGGCGTGGCGTACCCCTCCTGCCCCACCGCGACCGGGAAGGTGCGCACCACCTCGCCGTCGCTGATCAGGTACAGCTTGCGGTCGGACAGGTCCACGATGAGGGAGAAGTTCTTCCAGCGCGTGACCGGCGCCCGCGCCGCGGCCTCGACCGAGGAGATGATCAGCCCCGTGTCGCGCGGGGCGCCCTGCGCGCGCGCCGCGCCCGGCGCCAGCGCCGCGGCCAGCGCCGCGATTGCGAACCACTTTGGGTGCATGCGTCTCATGGGTCGGAGTGGGAACAGGTGTGTCCGAGGGGAGCGGGATCTACCCGAATCGTGCCAGCGCGCGGAGAATCCCCCGCCGGCGCGCGGGTAGCAGCTTGCCGCGCACCCAATATACTGCTGCCAGCGCCTCGTGGCGAGGGTCCTAATCGCATGCATCGAAAACAGATACCCTGGCACGCTGAAGTGCGGAGGGCGCGGAGAGATCGTCTCCGCGCCCTGCCGCTCGTGCCGTCGTGAATCGACCTTCACCCACGCCTACCGGCGGCGCTTCTGCAGCCGCACGTCGTGCGTGACCGACAGCTGCGGGATGGGCCGGTCCCCCGCCTCCACCAGCGTGGACGAAATCTGCACGTCCAGCGGGCCGGACTTGGGCGGCTTGACCTTGGCGTCGAAGGTGACCCGGGTCTCGCCCTCGGGGATGAACACCGTCTCGGGGAGCGCGGCCACCGCCGGGTCGCTGCTGGCCAGCCGGAGGGTCAGTCCGCCCTCCGGCGCGGGCTCCGTGACCGACACGGTGCCCACGGTGGTGCCCGACGCCGCGATATCGCCGAAGGTGAAGACGTACGGCGTGCCCAGCCAGAACCACATCTCCAGGTTCCCGCCGCGGATGCCGTCGCCGGTGGGGAACTGTGCGGCCAGGAGGTTGTTCACCCGCGCGGTGAAAAGATCGGCGTCGAGGTACGCGTTGGGGGGGCTGCTGCCCCACACGAAGTTGCCCCGGACGGTGAGATGCGCCTGCGTGGGGAAGAACACGTTCGTGAACTGGTTGAGGAACGTCTGCAGGAACGAGTGCGCGCGCCACTGCAGGGTGCTTCCCGACACGGACACCATGCCCTGCAGCCTCAGCGGCGCGCGCACGGACCAGATGTCGTAGCGGTTGTCCATCATCAGGACCTCCACCTCGCACGCCCAGGTCTGGCCGGCCAGCGCGTCGAGCGGCTGGTCGCAGACGACGTCGATCCCCGAGAGCCCGAGCGTCGGCCCCGGAATCAGCACGTCGGGGCGCAGGTTGGTGGCGCCGACCGTCACGTTCTGCACCACGATGCGCTGCGGCGGCGCCCCCAGCCCGGCGCAGAGCTGGTCCAGCGCCGCCTGCACGTTGTTGATGCTCTGCGGCAGGTTGCAGTTGCTGGACGGCGTGTAGCCCACCTGCGCGGCGATGCTCAGCCCCCCGGTGAAGCGCACCGACACCGGCGAGCCCAGCGGCAGGCTGTTCGGCGCGGCCGACAGCGTGGCCGTGCACTGCTGCGACGGCCTGGTCCCGTCGTTCGCCGGCACCCAGAACACCTGCGCGAAGCCGTTCGCGTCGGTGGTCGCGGTGAGCGTCGCGGGCGCGCCCCCCGCCACGGGAATGGCCGCGCCCAGATGCCCGCCCGCATCCGCCGCGAAGGTGACGGTCGCGCCCGCCACCGGCCCGCAGGCGTTGGCCACGGAGACGCGCAGCGGCTGGGCGAGCGGCTGCCCGGGCATGGCCTCCTGCCCGTCGCCGCCGGCGTAGAAGAGGCGGCAGAGCTGCGTCTGCCGGTCCAGCGCCGCCTGCACCGTGTTCACCTGCGGCACGTTGCCGCTGCCGCAGACGTTGCGCGGGTCGTAGGCCACCTGCGTGGCCTGGCTCAGGTTGGCGCCGAAGATGATCGGCAGCCCCACCCGCTGATCGGCCGCGTCGCGCAGCGTGGCCCGCACCCGGTGCGGCGCGCCGGTGGACGGGAGCCGCCAGAGCGCCTCGGCCACCCCTTCGGCCGTGGTGAACGACGCCATCTGCGCCCCGAAGGCGGTGTTCGGGTTGGTCCCCTGCACCTGCCCGCCGCCGTCCAGCACCTCGAACACCACGCGCGCGCCCTGCACCGGCCACCTCCCGTTGGCCACACCGACGCGCAGCGGGAGGGCGAGGTTGGTGGAGTTCCCCGGCTGCAGGAAGTTGGGCATCACCTCCTGCCCGTCGCCCCCCAGATACTCGAACGTCGTCAGCTCCGTCACGGGCGGGAAGAGCGAGCGGCAGTCGAGGAAGCCGGACACGCTCCCGTTCCCCGCGATGTCCACCAGCCCCAGCCGCGCGTAGTGGTGCTGCGTTCCCGCGGGGAGGCGCTCGGCGGGCTGGTTGGCCCCGTCCTTCGGCCACTCCACGTCGCCCGTCGTGGTCCGTGCGGGAACCAGCCACCAGTCGCCCGCGCGGTAGGTGCCGGCGGCGAAGCGGATCTCCACCCCGTCCTGCTCCAGCGCGATCCATCCCCCCGTGGTGACCTTCACCGCCTCGCCGCCATCCCACCTGCGCAGCTTGGGATGGAGCGCGGCGTTCACCGCGTACCCCGGCGACTGGGTGAGGCGGACGGTGCCGGTGGAGACGTCGACCTCGTCGATCTCGTACATCGTCCCCGGGACGCCGCGCAGCTCCAGCGCGTCGTCGACCAGCTCCACCGTCTGCCCCGGAGCGAAGGAGAGGAGCGCGTCGCGCCCCACCTCGCCCACCACCACGTCGGCGCCGGCGATGGACTTCACCGAGGTGACCACCGCGCCGTTGTCGCGCGACCACTTGAAGGTGGCCACGCCCACCGCGCCGCCGTCGTGCACCTCCACGCGGTAGAGCTGGTTCTCCAGCCGCCGGTACCCCGCGTCGTCCGAGACCACGCAGGGGCCCTGGTTGGTGTTCCCCGCCGCCGCGCGGGCCCGCAGCGTTCCCGTGGGCGGCAGGACCAGCTGGTCGTACGCGGGGACCGCCGCCAGGCACGCGGTGCCGGCGGCCACGGGAAGCGCGCCGATCTGCCAGACCACGCGGGCGCGGGTGGCGGTGTCGGGGCCGTTCAGCGCCACCTCGCGCAGGAGCGGGTCGTCGAGCCAGGTCACGTGCCGCTCCCACACGTGCAGGTACAGCAGGTGGCGCCCGGCGGGGAGCGCGGACAGCCCCGCGCCGTCGGGCTGGTGCAGGTACGAGACGATCTGCTCGTTCTCGCACAGGACGCCGTCCACGTAGTAGCGGCCGGGGCCCAGCAGCACGTCGCCCGACAGGGGGAACACGACGCCGCGCCCCTGCAGTTCGGTGCGCTGCGCCTGCGTGAGCGGGGCCGCGTCCACGTAGCCGAACGCGGCGGCGTGCAGCGGGCCGCCCGCCGGGCCGATCAGGTCGCCCGCCGTCACGTGCCGCCGGTACGCCTCGATGTCGGCCTGCTCGTTCCAGTCGGCGTCCAGCAGCACGCGGCCCTGCTGCTGGCGCACGCTGGAGAAGTGGCGCTCCGGGCGGAAGGTGGCCCGGGTGAGGTCGCCTTTCATGGGGATCTCCTCAGGTCGCGAAGAAAAGGCCGGCCTCCAGGCCGACGCGGAGGTGCTCGCCCAGCCCGGCGCGCAGGTCGGCGATCCGCTGGGTCTGCTGCAGGAAGTGCCAGGCGCCCATCTCGCCCTCGTCGTCGGCGCCCTCGCGGATCACCGCGGGGCACGACAGGGAAAGCTGGGCGTACGCGGGGTGCCCGTATCCGCGCGAGGTGAACTGCGGCTCCTCGCGCCGCGCGGCCGACGCCGTCTCGGGGCGGCACTCGTAGCGGCGGGGAACGCGCGACTGGGGGGGCACCCAGCTGTAGCGCACGCACCCGGTCTGCCGCCGCTCCACCGTGACGGTGCGGGTGAAGATGGAGTTGCTGGCGGTGAGCGTGACCGCGCGCACGCCGCCGAAGAGGGTGACCGCCTCCAGCTCCACCGCCGGGCCGCGGAGCGCGGTGAGCGCCCCCAGCCCGTCGACGATGCTGTCCTCCACGCGCAGGAGGCGGGCGGCGCCGCGGATGCTCACGGCGCCGGTGATGCTGCGGGCGATGGTCACCTCCAGCCGCGGGTTCCCCGCCGCGCAGGTGACGCCGCCCGCCGCGGGAACCAGCGTGCTGTGCGAGACCAGGAGCTGCCCCAGGTTCCCGTCGCGCACCTCGATCTCGCCCTCGATCAGCAGCCCGTCGACCGAGAAGCTCCCCGGGTTCGAGCTCTCGATGGTGATCACCCCCTGCGGCTTCACCCCGCGCACGGCGATGGAGCCGCGCAGGTGCGGCCGCAGGTCCTGCGGGAGAAGGCGCGTCTTCCCTCCCCCCGGCGGCATCGGCGCGGGATCGGGCCACCCCGCGGCCACGAGGAGGAGGTGGCTTCCCTCGGGGATCAGCACGGTGTCGCCGCCGGTGAGCGGGTAGTCCAGCGTGCGGCTGTCCATCACCGCGATCACCCCCACCGTGCCCGGCGGCTGGGCGTTCCACGCGGCCACCGCGTCGCGCAGGTCGGCGTACAGCACGTCGGGGTCGGACGAGGGATCAGCCACCACGCCCGCCTGCCAGTGCACCTCGCCGCCCACGCGCTCCAGCCACGCCTCCACCGGCTCGCGGCGGTCGTACGGCCCGCCGCCCAGGTCGCCGGGGAAGCCGTAGGCGAAGCCCACCTCCACCGTGTCCGGCAGCGCCAGCCCGTCGGCCAGCGCCAGCCGGCCGCGCGGAGGATCAACCGACACCAGCGTGTCGAAGGTGCGTCCGTCGGGGAGCTGGAAGGTGGACGCGGGCGGGCGCCGCCAGGGGTCCAGGTCGCACACCATCACCTGCTCGCCGGGCACCAGCTCGCCGTCCAGGAATACCTGGATCACGGCATCGTCGCCGAACCAGGTCTCCACCACCTCCGCTCCCGCTTCCAGCGAGGCGCGGCGGGCCTCCAGCTCGTCGTACAGCGCGCGGCGGCGCAGCGGATCCGGAACGTCCTGCTCGCGGGCCAGGTGGCTGATGGCCGTCTCGGTCCGCGCGCGGTTGAAGAGCGGCCCATCCGTCCCCAGCGGGCTGAAGGTGTAGCCCGCGTCGCCCGGCGCGGTCACCAGCCGGGCCTGCGCGCGCACCACCGGGTAGCTCTGCAGCCGCCACAGGAACACGCCCACGTCGGGGATGTTGTATCTCCCCCGCCCGTTGTCGATGTGCCGCACCTCGGCCGTGTGGGCCACCTGCTCGAACGGCCCGCCGACCAGCTCGAGACTCGACGAATCGCGCAGGCTCGCCGTCCCCCCCGTGCCCGGGCGGACGTGGGAGAGGTGCTGGGTGCCCGCCAGGAGCTGGAAGTACTCCACCGCGTGCGCCGGCCACCCGGTGACGTCGCGGGCCACCTGCTCCAGCACCGCCGCGGTCCCCTTGCGGCGGCGGTAGCCGATGGCGTTGGCCACGCGGGCGCGCTGCGTGTAGGCGCCGCCGGCGGCGGGGCGCAGGCCGCGCACGCCCAGCAGGTCGCCCACGTAGGGCACCACCCACTCCTGGCAGGTCTCGATGAACCAGTTCTCGTACAGCCCGGAGATGTCGGCCTCCACCGCCGCCATCTCCGTCTCCATCACCGCCATCAGCGCGCGCAGGGGGTACCCCTCGTCGGCGTCGCGGAGGCGGTAGACGGCGGGAAGGAGCGCGTACAGGCGCTCGGCGCCGGATTCGCTCATGCGGGCACCTCGCGAAGGGTCACGCCGTGGTCGTCGAGCAGGAGCAGCTCGGAGGGAAGGGTCGTCGTCCCCGAAAAGCGCGTGGTCTGCGACGGAAGGACCTTGGCCGCGGGAAGCCCGCTCCCGGTGGACTGGCCGACCAGCTCGAGCCGGTCGAGATCGACCGCGACGATGCCGGGGACGGCCTGGATGACGGAGATCACCTCGGCGCCGGTCACCGGCTGCGCGAAGTCGCGCGCCTCGAACGAGAACGCCTCGCGGAGCGCGGCCTCCGCGTCGGCCAGCACGTCCACGGCCACGAAGACCGGGTCGATGATGACGGCCGCGTCGAGGCGGAAGGTGCGCGCGGCGTAGCTCTCCACCTTCACCCGCTCGCTCCCTTCGCGGTAGCGGTCGATGGCCGCGACCAGGTTGTGGTAGACGTCGGAATCCGACGCCACGCCGCCCCCGGTGGCCGCGGCGATGGTGATGTGGATCACCTGCCGCTCGCCGCTCCACAGCGCCACGGCGCGCGCCTTCCCGATCCCCCCGAAGGCGCGGGCGAAGTCCTCGAAGTCCTTCAGGGAGACGATCCGCCCCAGCGTCAGCACGGTCCGCGGTGCGTTCCCGCGGGCGTCCTCCAGCTCCTCGGGCGCGGCGGCGCCGGTGGCGGCGACGGGGTTCGTCACCTCCTTCAGTCCCAGCGGGCGGCTCTGCAGCAGGCTGAGCGTTCCCGTCCCCACCTCGCCCGCCGGGCCGATGCCGGTGCGGTACGTCGCGGTCACGTTGGCCGAGCCGGTGGGAAGGCGCGCGCCGCGGATCCCGTCGCCGAACTGCACGGTGGCGGTGCCGTCATCGGCCTGGCGGACGGTGTAGACCTGGCTCTCGGGGCCGGCGTCGTTGAAGGCCACGACCTCGCTCCAGCGCAGGTCGTTCACCCGCACCTCCAGCGTGGTCGCCGTTCCCGTGGCCGTCGCCGCGGAGACGTAGGTGAGCGGCGGGCGCTTCAGCGTGAACTTCTGGTTGGCCTGCGAGCCGTCGCCGCTGCCCAGCACCTCGCTGACCGTTTCGCCGTGAGTGGCGGCGGCCACGTTGGCCCAGATGCGCGTGGAGCCGCGGTCGTACCAGCGCTGCATCCCCGGGTTCTGCAGCTTCAGCGTGGTGTGCACCCCGTCATCGGTCACCGTATCGAGCACCACGACCTCGCTCAGCAGCTCGTCGCCCTCGTCCGCGTCCTCGTCGGTGATCTGCCCCTTGCCCTCGGCCACGGTGCCCTGGACGCCCAGGCGGTTCATCACCTTCCACGTGACCGTGGTGCCGGCGGTGGTGGCGGGCGCCACCATCCACAGCACCTCGCCCGCGTTCACCTTGGTCGTCGCCCCGCCGGTGGAGACCAGGACGAGGCCCGTGGCCAGGTCGGCCACCCGCGCGCGCCGCCTGCGGCCGGAGACGATCAGCGTGCGCCCGGAGACCAGCCCGTCCACCGTGCGGTCAAGCTGCACGGTGAGCCCGCCGACCAGCGAGGTGTCGGGCGCCTCGGTCAGCGGCAATTCCTCGCTCTGGAGATGGACGACCGTCTCGCGGCGCGGGAACCAGCTGAGGTGCTCGCGCGCGTCCAGCGTCAGCCGCGTCACCTTCGCGGTCAGCGTCCAGTCGGTGCGCGCCGCGGGGAGCGCGGTGACCACGCGGTAGAGCTCGGTGTAGTCCGCCTTGCTGAGGACGATCCAGCTCCCGGAGACGACCTTGGGATACGTGGCGTCGAGGTCCAGCTTCTCGTCGGCGCCCTCGGCGGTGGTGAACTCCGGCCACTGGGTGAGGCTGCCCGTGTAGTTCCCGTTGGCGTCGAGATCCGACTTCGCCGGATCGAAGGCGGCCTTGATGATTCCCGGCATCGCCCGCCAGTCCGGCGCGTTGAAGCCGAAGAGCGAGCCGCGGGCGCGGAACACGTAGCAGGCGGGGTCGTCCGCCGGCTCCACGCGCCGGGTGGACGACTTGTAGCCCAATCCTTCCGTCCACGTCACCTTCGTGCGCCCGTTGGCTGCGTCGGCCTCGACCGCCGAGACGAAGCGGAAGTCCCAGTTCTCGCTCCCGCCGTACGCCACCCGCTCCTTGCCGACGAGGAGCAGCGCGTCGCCCACCTGCAGCCCCGTAGCGATCCCGTCCAGCCAGAGCACGGTCTCGCCCAGCTCCAGCCCCTGCGTCTTCGTCTTCCGCGGATAAAGGAGGTTCCACTCCGGCCGCGCCTCCACCTCTTCCACCGTCTCGAAGGTCTGCGCCGTCTGCCCGGGGCCGGGAACGCTCTGCACCCGCAGCCCCGTGGCCAGCGTGACGGTTTCGGGAACGACCGAGGCGGCGGTGAGCGGGGCCACCTTCACGTCCTCGAGCGTGAACGCCAGCTCGGTGGACGCGGCCACGCCGGGGTTCAGCTCGTAGCCGATGGTGCGCGCCAGCTCCAGCACCGAGCGCCGCTCCGTGGCCGTGCGCAGGAACCCCTCGTTGGCGATGCGCTCCTGGTAGAAGGTCAGCACGTCCGCCGTGGTGGCCCACGCGTCGAGCAGCGAGATGGCGGGGTCGTCGGGCGCGCGGGTGGAGAGGGAGACCAGCGGGCGCAGCTCCGCCGTCCCGTCGTCGGAGAGCACGGTCTGCGAAACCAGGCGCTTCAGCATCCGCTCCAGGAACTGCGGCTGCGTGCCGATGCGGTACGCCAGCGCGGGAAGCCCCGGCGGGTTGGTGATCTCGGCCGCGGCGTCCGTCGCCAGTCCGGGCGAGTCGGTGCCGCAGCAGCCGCAGGTGTCCAGCGCGGCGCCGCAGTCGGCCGCGCGAGGGTCGGCGTCGCTCACAGGCCACCCTCCATCTGGAAGTCGATCTTGCCGTTCTCGGGAAGGCTGGGGTCGTTGTCCATCCGCGCGATCTCCAGCCGGTCCAGCACGATGGCGCCGCCGGCCAGCTCGCCGCGCGCGGGCTGCCCCCAGCGCTGGAAGGTCTTCGGCTGCACGAAGGACACGCCGGGCACCTGCATGGCCGCGGCGATCAGGCGGCTCAGGTACACGGGCTGGCCGAAGGTCAGGTTGTCGGGATGGAAGAAGGCGCGCTGCCCGTCGGGCGTGGTGCCGCTGCCGAACACGTCCAGCAGCGCCCGCTTCACGTCGGCGCGGAAGAAGCCCGGCTTCACGCAGACGGCGAGCACCACGTCGAGCGGCACGAACTGGGGCGAGTCGATCTCCAGGTCGTGCCCGGCCAGGCGGAAGGGCTCCAGGAAGGCCCGCATCTCGTCGCGGAAGGCCTGGTCCACCGCGCACCCGCCGCGCCGGTCGATGCTCACGAACACCGTGTACCAGCTTCCCGTCCACCGGCGGGTGGCGGCGGCGCGCTGCACCTCGGGGTGGCGCTGCGCCATCTCGGCGTAGTCGGCCTCGGTGACGGCGCGCTCCTGCCGCAGGAAGGCGGTCGGCGCGTACTTGCGCACGTCGGCCAGCGGCTCGGGGTCCTCGCCCCCCGCCGCGGGAAGCGGGTTGCGCACGCGGACCACGCCCTGGGGCGCATCCACCAGCCGGGTGATGGCGTCGGCGCCCACATTCCCCGCGCGGCCGTTCCCCACGCGGTAGGTGGCCGCCAGGTTCGAGACGGGAAGGCGCCCGGCCAGCCCGTCGCCGAAGCGCAGGAAGGTGGTGCCGTCCTCCTCGCTCTCCACCACGAACTCGGTGGCGAAGCGGTCGCTCCCCAGCAGGTCGGGGCGCGGGTCCCACACCGCGCCGGGCGTTTCGGGAGATTCCAGGCGGATCCATGGCCGCACGTCGCCCATCTCCCGCTGGAAGGCGGCGATCGCCGGCTTCGCGGGGTCCACGGCAACGGAGTTCCCCGCCGCGTCGGTGGCGCGCGCCTGCCGGGTGAGCGGCGCGCGCGCCAGCCGCGGGCGGTAGCGCGCGGAGGCGGTGAGCTCGTCCAGCTCCTCGGCCACCGTCCGCCCGTGGTCGGCCAGGACGACGTTGCCGCGGGCGACGGAGACGGCGTGCAGCAGGTCGGGGTCGGACGAATCGGCCACGTCCCACAGGCAGAGCGTGAAGGGGAGCGCGTCCTGCGGGTCCCACGACACCTCCAGCACGCGCAGGAGCTGGGTGGGATCGTCCTCGGTGAAGAGCGGGTCCTCCGTCTCCACCACCCGCGTGAGGCGGACGGCGTGGCGGTGGCGCGGGTCGGCGTCGGCCTCGGCGCGGCTCTCGGGCGAGCGCACCTCCTCGAACACCAGCACGTCGCCCGGGCGCAGGTCCACCAATCCCCCCTCGTTCAGGCGGACCAGCGTGGCGCGGGTGGCGCCGCGGGGCAGGCAGCAGCGCTCGTCGCCCCAGTTGTGCACGCGGATGCGCGAGTTGGCGGCGCGCAGGGTGACGGGGTGCAGCGTCTCGAATACCAGCGCCCCCGCGTCCTCGGCCGTCTGCGCCGGGTCGTCGCCGGTGACCTCGGTGGAGAGCGGGGTGGCGGCCTCGGTCAGCAGCTGCGTTCCCGGCTGCAGCACCTCGCCGTCGGCGTCGCTCGCGGGCTCGACCTCGAAGGTCACCCAGGTGCGCGCGTTGGCGCCGTCGTGCATGAAGTAGTCGACCAGCCGCGCGTGCCGGCGGACGGAGACGCGGCGGCGGGCGGTGCCCAGGTACGCCTCGGTGGCCACGGCGTCCTGGTAGTAGCTCAGGTGGTCGGCGGCGTAGGCCAGCACCTCCACCAGCGCGATCCCCAGGTCGGCGGCGTTGCGCTCGCTCCACCCCGGCATGGTCACGGCCATGCGGTCCAGCATCAGGCGGCGGAACGAGGCGTAGTCCTTGGCCAGGTAGTCGATGGGCGGCGGGGTGGCGGCGGGCTCGGCGCACCCCTCGCGGGGGCGGCAGTCGAACTCGCTGGGGCACTCCACCTTGAACGAGAAGGCCACCTCGGAGAGCTGGGGATCGAACCCCTTGGGCGGGAGGTCGGCGGCGCCGGGGCCGCTGTCCACCAGCCGCAGCGTGTAGGTGGAGAAGTCGCCCGCGCGGTCGGTGCGCACGACCAGCACGTTCTGCGGGTCGTCGTCCAGCGCCTGCAGCGTGTTCTTGAGCCTGTTCGACTCGGCGGCGTCGGGCTGCCCGGCCAGCACCTCGCTGGCGGGAAGCGCCCACTCCACGGCCACCCCCTGCACCCGCACGCCGCCCTCGATGCGCACGCTGGCGGCGGTGAGGGCGGTGACGGGAAGGAAGCAGTGCACCAGCAGCGTCTGCTGGCGCGGGGGGATGCTGGAGGTGTCGAGCACCTCCAGGAAGTCGATTCCGTTCAGCGTTCCGTCCTGCCGCACCAGGGCGCGGCGGGTGTCGCTGGGGCAGTAGAGCTGGCTCTTCATCCCTTCGGTCCGCTTGCTCGGGGAACGAGGGTGGATTCGGCCGCCACGCCGTGCGGCCTCACCTGCGAGGTCCGCCCGAACGCGCCGGAAGATCGGCGGCGATGGAACTGCGACAGCGAACGGCGATGGAACGACGGCGACGGAACCCGCGACTTCTGGATGGTCTGCGCGCCTGCATGAATCCCGATGAACCGCGTTCCCGTCGAGACTTCAGTGCGATTCCGCCGCGCCCGTGGAACCCTCTCCCCCCGCGGGCCCTCCCTTCCGCAGGCCCTCCCCCCGCGGCTGGGGCCGCGTACCCCCTCCCGATGACGGGAGGGGGTAACTTCGATGGCGGCGCTCAGGCGATGGCGCCCACTTCACTTCTCGTGTGATGCGTGGCCCGAGGCCGCATCTCCGCGCCACTCACGCACTTCCGCACTTCCGCACTTCCCTCACGCTTCCCGGCTGAACGTCTCTTCCCTGCGCTGGTCGGAGCGGCGGACCAGGTAGCGCACGGTGACCTCCACGCGGCCGTCGCCGGCGTCCACGGTGACGTCGTCGACCTGGATGATGTCGCCCAGCCACTGCTGGAGGGCGCCCTGGACCAGGAACTGGGTGGTCGCGGTCAGCTCGTCGCTCACGGGGGCGAAGACGAGCTGCAGCAGGCCGCTGCCGAAGTCGGGGCGGTTCACGCGCTCGCCGGGCGTGGTGAACAGCACCTGCTCGATCAGGTCGCGGACGTGGTCGTCGTCGCCGGTTTCGCCGGTGCGGCCGCGGTTGTCGGTGTGGAACGGGAAGTCGATGTTCATGGGCTACATCCCGGTGACGCGCGGCTGCACCGCCGAGACCACCGGCGGCCCCTGCGGAATCCCTTCCGCGCTGAAGCACATCCCGCTGCTGGCCTGGAGGATGGCGGGCGAGCCGTTCACCATCACCCGCGCGGCCGGCACCAGCCACTGCACGCGGATGCACGGCTGCGGCTTGGTGCCCGCGCCCACGGGGATCTGGAACGGGCACCCGGCGATGGGATAGCTGTCGGCCATCGACGCGGCGGGCGCGTTCACCACCACGCGCGGGCTCCCGGGAACGACCTGGGCCATCCCCCCGTGCGGGCACATGATCGTAGCCCCGACGTGCACCAGCGGTCCCGGCATCTCCCGGCCTCCTTTGAGATCATCCCCCGAACGGACATCACCGCGTTCCCTCCGCCTCGCGCCCTCCCCCGCGCCGGAGGGCGCGACCCCCTCCCGTTCCGGGAGAGGGTGGCTCCCAAACCATCTCCGCGCCCCGGCAGCCCCCGCGCGGAGGACGCTTCAGCCGGGCGGGCAGGACGCCTCCCAGTCGCACCACCCTCGCCCAGCCACCTCTCCCGGTACGGGAGAGGTGGACGGCCTGGGCCGGCCGGAGAGGGCGCGAGGCGTCGGACGCGCACTCCCGCACTCCCGCACTCCCGCACTTTCGCACTTTCGCACTCCCGCACTACGTCACCACCATCGCCCCCTGGTTCACCGTCACCGACGGCCCGGCCATCACGATGCTCGCCCCCTGGCCGTTGGTGATGATGATCCCCGTCTGGCTGATGGAGATCATGGCCCCGGTGTTGGTCTTCAGCAGGATGCCCCCGGCCGCGCCGGGAACGTCGCTGATCATCAGCGTGTTCTGCCCCTGCGTCTGCAGCACGATGCTGGGCACCCCCGGCGCGGCGGCCAGCGCCAGCGCCGGCGGCTCGGCGGCCGAGCCCCACCAGCAGCCGGACCAGATGGGGTAGTCGGGGTCGCCCTGCTCGTACTCGATCCACACCCCCGTGCCGATCTGCGGCAGCACCCACATCCCGTACTGCTTGCCGGTGATGGGCACGCACGCCGTGGCCCAGCTGCTGGGGATCACGCCGGTGACGTCGGGGACCATGGCCTGCACGCGCCCCTGCTGCATGGGGTCCACGTTGTTGATCACCGTGCCCCGGTACTTTCCGTAGAAGCGCTTCTTTTCGGTCATGCGGGCACCCGGGGAAGCGTGGAGACCAGCCCGTTGCGGACCAGGGTGAACTCCTGCCGGTAGTCGCCGCGCTGGATGGTGTGCGTCACGCTCTTCACGTAGTACAGCCCGTCGAACGCCGTCCCCGCGCCGCGCACCCCCACCAGCCCCCGCGCCTTCAGCACGCGCCCGTAGCGGGCCACGTTCAGCGTTCCCGTTCCCGTCACCGCGTCGCTGCTCTTCGCGGCCTTGGCCAGCCCGATCAGCGCCGAGCGGATGGGCCCCAGCTTGGCCGTGCCGTCGATGATGTAGAACTTCTTGGGGATCGGCGGCACCGCGCCCAGCGGCGGGCTGAGCGGGGTGATGTCGGGGATGGGGATGGGGATCAGCGCCTTGCTGCGCGGCTCCTGGATGATCAGGATCGGCAGCTCCTTGCTCTCGGTGTCGAAGGTGAAGCCCAGCCGCTCCACGTTGGTGTGCGCGTCCATGTCCACGTTCAGCGCCGGCTGCGGCGCGCCGATGCGGATCTCCGGCCCCCAGTACGCCACGCTGGCCCCCGGCGCCGGCCCCGGGCTCACGTAGAAGGCGTAGCCCACCTCGTCGGCCAGGCTCTTCACGTACGCCAGGTCCGTCCCCTCCTGCGTGGGGATGCGCTCCACGGGAATGGGGATGTCGATCAGCACGCTGGGGATCACCATGGGGATCACCCCGAAGGCCATGTACTTGGCCAGGATGATGGCGACGCGCGCCTCGGGCGGCATGGCCGGGTACAGCATCCCGCTGAAGTCCAGGTAGTCCATCACCGCGGTGAGGTCCTTCCCCTTGATGGTGAGCGTCGACGGGCCGCCGTTCTCGCCCGGGGCGAGCTCGTGGTTCGTCATCACCCCGTCCATCAGCACCTCGGGCGTTCCGTTCACCGTGGCCACGATCACCACGCGGACCAGGGGGATGGAGCCGCCGCCGGCCAGGAGGAAGATCGTCTGCAGCGGCGAGCTCTTCGTCAGCGAGAAGGTGAGCTCGAAGCCGCTGGCCGTTTCCCCCGCCGTGGTCATCACCTGCACGCGGACCAGCGCGTCGAGCACCGCCTGGGGTACGGGCACGGGGACCGCGGGGCCGATCATCAGCGACAGGCGTACCGGGTTAGCCATTCAGCCCCCCCGGCAGCCCCGCGGGAAGGGTGATGCGCAGCGTCCGCCCCTCCTCCTCCATCTCCGCCGGGCGCATGGCCCCGTTGGCGTCGCAGATGCGCCAGAACGCCTCGGGGTCGCCCAGGTAGCGCGCGGTGAGGTGGTCCAGCCGCTCGCCCTGGCGGACGGTGTGCTCCTGCAGCAGCGCGAAGCGGTCGGCCGCGGGGATGAAGCGGCGGCGCAGATACGCCACGATGCGGCCGTCCGCTCCGGTGTAGGCGGCCGTCTCCACGCCGGAGTAGCGCGACTGCGGGGGAAAGCGGCCGGCGGTGCCGGCCAGCGCCAGAAGCGCGCGTACGGGGTCGCTGCTCACGGGATCCCTCCGATCCCCAGCGCGCCGAAGGCGCCGCCCGCGGCACGCGCCGCGAGACGTTCCTTCTGCTGCTGGTAGGCCATGTACAGGCTTCCGCCGCGGTGCTGGAAGCCAAGGTCGTTCACGCTCAGCACCCGCATCCCCAGGCTGACCTTGGCGCGGATGGGGTTCAGCGCCGGGTCGAACGCCTCCTCGGTGATGCCGAAGTCGGTGATGCGCACCGGCAGCACCCGCGTCTTGCTCCACACGAAGAGCGAGAGCGGCGCCTCCATGGGAAGGATCTCCAGCGTCCCCGACTGCGCCAGCCGGTTGTTCTCCACCAGCGCGGCGCTGGTGGGGTAGACGATGGTCTCCAGCGCGGCCAGCTGCGGGTGGATGCCCAGCTGCACCGCGTCGGGGTTGCGGTCGGGCTGCTCCAGCTGGTCGGTGGCGTCGATCTCGGCCTCGAGGGTGATGGTCTCGACCGGCGGCGCCTTGATGCGCAGCGCCTCGCTGCGGTCGCCGCCGTCCTGGCCGGTGGCCTGCGGCTGCAGCTTGCGGGTGAGCGTGTCGGGGTTGTACTGCAGCACGATGATGCGCAGCACCGCCGACGTCTCGGCGTCGATCAGCACGATCCCCCCCTTCAGCAGCCGGGGCGAGCCGGGAAAGGTCGTCATGCGCTCCTCCTCGGCGGTGCTTGGGCCTCGCTTCTCATCCGTCTCCCTTCGGGTTGTCCCTCTCCATCCGCGTCTCCGCCATCAGTGCCGCGCGGAGCGACGCGATCTGCGCGTCCCGCTCCGCCGGGTCGCGGCGCACGTCCAGCGGCTCGCCGCGGATGCCGCGGACGAAGTAGAGCGCCAGGTCCTTCACCCGGAAGGCGAAGGCGTTGCCGAGCGTGGCCACCTGGCTGCCGCTGTACCGCACCGGCGCGCCGTCCTCCAGCAGCTCCCACAGCGGCGCGACGGCCGCCGTTCCCAGCGCGCGCAGGTGGCGCCCCGCCGGGCCCTCCACCTCGCCGGGGATGCCCCAGGCGTTCCCCCACCCGGTCCACCCGCCGGCCAGCGCCGCCGCGTAGACCGGCGCGAGCGCGGCCGCGTCTCCCGGTGGCGCATCGCCCGCATCTCCCAGCGCCAGGACCTCGGCGGCCAGGAAGCGCGCCTCGCCCGGCGCGCCGGGGTCCAGCATCACCTCCCGCAGCCGCTCGCGGCCGCCCGGCTCGTCGCGGAGGGCGGCGGCGGCGGAGGGGTCGGCGCGGTGGAAGAGCTCCAGGTAGCCCAGCCCGCGGAGCCGCCGGACCAGCGCCTCGCGCCCGGGATCGCCGCCCGGGTGCGTCACGGGGCCTTCGCGTCGGCGAGCGAGGCCGCGGATATCCACCCCACCGCGCCGCGCCGCGGGCCGTCGACCACGGTGACCATCCACCACTGGTCAGCCCCCAGGTTGAACAGCCGGCCGGCGGCCTTGTCGGTGACCTCGACGCGCGTGTTCACCGGCAGCTTCGCCTTCACCGAGTCCTTCGCCTTCGCGGGGTTGCCCACCAGCTCCACGTCCTTCGCGTTCGTGTACTTGCCGGTGACCAGCGGCAGGTCGATGGTCTCGTCGCCCGCGGCGGTCTTGCTGGCGTTCCACAGCTCCGCGGCGGCGCCGAACACGTCGCTGGGCGCGTCGGCCGAGACCACCGAGAGGGGGAGCTTGGTGAAGGCCCCCGCCGCGTCGATCTCCCATCCCCAGCGCACCGAGCCGTAGTAGGTGCCCCGCTGCGCCCCGTCGACCGCCAGCGCGGTGCTCTCGAACACCTCGCTGCGGTTCACCCCGGGCGGCGTGATGGTGGGCTTGTCGATCAGCAGCGCGTCCTGCTTGTGGAGCTTGCCGCCGTCGGTGTAGCGCCAGCCGTGCCGCCCCCATCCCTTGGTGGTGGGCGTGCTGGACAGGGTGTCGCCGGGAGATGCCTTCTTCGTGGCGTACAGCGGGTTGGCGTAGTCGTCGACGCGGTCGATCCCCACCCCTTCCCCCGCCTTTCCCGCGGGGATGGCACGTCCCCGGTCGCTCGCGCTGGCGAACGCCGCCTTCCCGCCGACCTTGGCGATCGAGGTCTGCACCATCCCGATCTTCCGCGCGAACACGTTCCGCCCGGGCTTGAAGCGGAGGGTGATGTCGACGCCCACGTCCTTTCCGCCGTCCTGCACCGCGTCGTACTTGTCGGTGTCGAACTCGCCCGCCCAGGTCGTCGCGGCGCGCTGCAGCAGCGGCGAGGGCGGCGCGGTCTGGGACAGGCGCCGGCGCGCGGCGGGGCGCGGGGCGGGCGAGCGCGAGACCTCGTCCGCGGCCCGCTCGGCGTCCGACGAGGCACGGCCGACGCGCGGCGGCCCGTCGGCCAACGGACGGCCGGACTGCTGGACCACGTGCGCCAGCTCGTGCTGCAGGAGCCTGCGCCCGGCGGGGGTGTGCGGCGAATACTCGCCCGCGCCGAACACCACGTCGCTGCCCAGGGTGAAGGCGCGCGCGCCGACCCCGGCCGCCGCGGCCGCGGCGCGCGCGTCGCTGTGCACGCGCACGCGGCCGAAGTCGTGGCCCAGCCGCTGCTCCATGGCGCGGCGCACCGGCGCGTCCAGCGCGCGCCCCGCGGACCGCTGCCCGGCCATCGCCGGCGCGGGCGGAGCCGTCGCCCTGGTGCGTGCCACCCGTTCGCGCATCGTCTCCCTCTTCCTTGCCGGATTTGCCGGCCGTCAGCGGATGATGATCTCGCGCAGCCGGGGCGCGCCGTACTCCCAGTACCGCTCCTGCACCACGATGACGAAGTTGCGGAGCTCGGCGGGGATCACCGAGCGCAGCGAGGCCAGCGTGCGCCCGTAGCCCACCGACTTGGCGATGTGCTCGGCGTGGCCGCGCGAGGTCACGTCGGCCACCACCAGCCGCCCGCCCGCGCGGTCCACGATCACCGCGTCGGGGCGCTCGTTGCCGGGGAAGATCTGCCGCAGCCAGCGCGTGGCCGCGTTTCGCCCGAAGCGCCCGCGGGGGATCATCTCCGCCTCGGCGGGAAGCTCGCTGGCCCAGCGCGCCAGCTCGCCCCGCTCCAGCGCCGTTCCCGCCGCCTGCCGGTAGCGCAGGTCGGCGATGTCGGTGGCGGTAGGCGGCTCGGCGGTGGCTTCCAGGTCGGCGATGGCGTCGGCCGTGTCGCTGGGGCCTTCCAGCACCTCGCTGGCGGAGGGGCGCCCGCGCGGCGCCTCGGCCTCGGCGGCCCAGAAGTCCTCGGGCCGGTCGAACGGCTCGTCGAACGGCCTGCGCTCCATCCGCCCGCCCCGGCTCCCCCGCCCGCCGCCGCGCCCGCCACCCCCGCGCCCGCCTCCGCCGCCCCGTCCCCCGCCTCCGCGTCCCCCGCCGCCCCCGCGCCCACCGCCCCCACGTCCCCCGCCACCCGCCGTGCTCCCCCGCCCGCCGCGCGGGCCCGTCGCCGTCCCGCCGCGTCCGCCGCCGCCGCGTCCCCCGCCACCGCCGCGCCCGCCGCGCCCGCCCGGGCCGGAGCTGGCGCGGGGTGCCTCGCCCGCGCTCTCGCCCGCCAGGCGCAGCCCGCGCCCGCCCGCGCCCTCTTCCGCCGCCAGGGCGACAGGGCGCTGCCCCTCGGCGCCCGCGGCCTCGGCAAACTCCACCGGCACCTCGCCCGAGACCGGCTCGGCCGGCGCCGTCCCCGGACGGGAATTCGCGCGGGCGCGGCTGGCGCGGTACTCGGCCAGGTCCACCACGTTGCCGCGTCGCGGGCTCGCCGCCGGGCGGCCGCCGTCCGCGCGCGGCGCCGGCTCGGGGGGCGCGCCCTCCGGGGCCGCGCGGGCGGGGCGCGCAGCCGGCGGCTCCACGGGCGGGCGTTCCGGCTGCACCAGCCGCAGCCGCGGGCGTCCGGCGGGAGCGGGCTCCGGCGCGGGGGTGGGCTCGGCGACGGACGCCGGCTCCGAGGCGCGGGGCCCCGCCGCAGGCTCCGCCGCGGGCGCCGGCTCGGCGACCGCGGGACGGCCGGCCGCCGGCTCGGAGACGGCGGGACGGCCGGCCGCCGGCTCGGAGACGGCGGGACGGCCGGCCGCCGGAGGCTCGGCCACCGTGGGACGCACCGGCGCCGGCGGCTCCACCGGCGGCGTGGCGGGCGGCTCGGCCGCGACCGCCGGGCGCGAGGCCGGCGCGGGCTCCACCACCGGCTGCGGCGGCGGCTCGGTCACCGTGGGGCGGCCGGCGGGCGGCTCCACGACCGCCGGCGGCTCCACCACGGGCGCGCGCAGCGGGAGGGCGGGTGCCCCCTCGGCCAGCGCGCCCGAGCCGCCGCGGAGCCGGCTGGCCGCCCGCCCCAGCGCCGTCCACGCCGCGCCCTGGCTGGGGTTGGTGAACGAGGGAGGGAGGCGGCCGTTGATCTGCTTGTTGATCCGCCCGCCCACGAAGAAGCTGGCGAAGGTCGTCAGCCCGTGCCCCAGCGCGTAGCCGGCCTGGAACGGGGTGAGGTCGGGGTTGGTGAACGCCGACGCCGCCTCGCTAAGCCCCAGGATGTCGAGCACCGCCCCGCCGAACGCCGCCGGCCCGCTCTGCCCCGCCCCCACCCGCCGCTCGTACGCCTCGTACAGCCCGTAGACGAGCAGGCCCACGGCCGCCACGCCCACGATGATCTCGGCCACCACCGCCGAGACCCCCGCCACCACCAGCAGGAAGACGGCGAGCTTGATGACCAGGATGACGGCCACGACCAGGAGAATCGCCGCGATGATCCCCACGATGATCCCCGCCACGATCTCGCCGATGTCGCGCAGCGCCGCGAGCACGGGATGGTCGTAGTCCCACCCGGTGTCGCTCCCCGCCTCGCGCGCCTTCGGCGCCACCTCGCGCACCGCGTCGTCGTTGTGCGCCAGCCCCTCGCGCACCTTCCCCGACACCTGCGTCTCCGCGTCGGAGAGCATCGTCCGGAAGCGCCCCCGCAGCTCGGTGGCGGACGGGGCCAGGCCGTCGCGCGCCTGCGTCTCCATCTGCCCCACCGACGTGTCCATCTCCGTCAGGATGCTGCCGTAGCCGGTGTCGACCTCGACCACGAAGGTGGAGAGCGAGGTGGAGATGGAGTCCACCGTGCGCGTGATCTCGGTGGTCACCGCGCGCTCCACCGCGCGCAGCCCCTGCCCCACGCCGGGGAGAACGCGGGGGAACTCGCCCGCCATCCCCTCGGCCCCGGTGCGCGTCTGGGCCACCGCGTCCTCGGCCGCCGCGCCCGCGAACTCGCGCACCTGCCCGGCGAAGGCCCGCGACGAGCCGGGGTCGGGCGCCGGCGCGTCGCGCAGCACCGCCGAGCCCTCGGCCACCAGCTCGCGGATGCGGCTCGCGGCCGGCTCCACCGACCCGTCGATGAAGCGCAGCGCCCGCCCCAGCGCCGCGTCGATCTGCGTGGTGGCCGCCGTTCCCACGCCGCGGGTGCGCGTCTCCGCCGCCGTTGCGGCCGCGTCCAGCGTGTCGGTGGCCTGCGTGTGCTGCGTGTCGAGCTGGGTGTGCGCGGTGGCGGCGCGGGCGTCCAGCGCGGCCAGCGCCGCGGCGGTCTGCCGGTCCACCTGCGCCAGGAGCTCGGGAAGGTGCTGGTCGTAGCCCCGCAGCGCGTCGTCGCCCCCCTGCCGGAAGCGGTCGGGAAGCGGCGTGGTCACCTCTTCCACCGCCGCCACGCCGTTGGGAATGCGGGCGCGGATCTCCCGCGCGGTGTTGGCTCCCACCCGCCGCGCGGCCGAGGCCTGGCGGCGGCCGCGCTCGTTGCCGGCGTACCCCGCCGCCACGCCGTTGGCGGCCTCCACCGCCTGGTTCGCCTGCTCCTCGCTGCGGGTGCTCACGCGCGTGGCGTGGCGGGTGCGCAGCGCCTCGGCATCGGCGATGGCGGTGGTGACGTGCCCCTCGATGGCGGTGCGGTGGTCGTCGAACACGCGCTGCATCCGCTCGCGCCCGGCGCGCCCCGCGATCTCGCCCTCGGAGCGGCGCGCGGAGAGCTGGCTGTCGACCTGCGCGTGCGCGGCGGTGAAGGCGTCGTCCACCGTCCGCCGCCTGGCCGTGAACACGGCCTGCACGCGCAGCACGGCGGCGTCGGTCCGCGCGGTCACCGCGCCGCGCACCTGCTGCGCCTGCCGCAGCACGGTGCGGCGCGCCTCGGCGGCCCCCTCGCGGATGCGCGCCTCGGACTCGGCCGGCACCTGCTCCGACAGCTCGCCGGCCAGCTGCGCGGCGTCGGCGCGCGCGGCCTCCAGGTCGATCTCCGGCTCCGCCGGCGCGGCGGCCGCGGGGCCGGCGGGCGTCGTCCCCGCCGCCGCGGGGGACGGCGCCGCGCCGGGGGAAGGAGAAGCGGGAGATGGAGATGCGGCGCCGCCCGTGCCACCCGCCGGCGTGGGAACGGGGAGGTCCTCCGACACCGCGGCGCGGTCGGTCCGGTCGTCGCCGGGAGACTGGCGGCCGAAGGCGCCCGCGAGCGAGATGAGCCCGCCCAGCCCCGCCGAGCGCGCCAGCGCCTCCAGCGCGCCCGGGCGCTCCGGCGCGGTCGGCCGGGCGGCGCCGCGCGGCCGCGGGCCCAGCGGCGCGCGCGCCGGCTCCGCGCGCTCGCCCGGAGGCGCGGCGGGCGCGGAGGGCGGCCCCTCCGCGGAGGGCGGGCCGCCTGCGCCTCCGCCCGGCGCCCCGGCACCGGCGGCGCCCTCGGCCGGCGGCGGGGGCGGCTCGGGGAGCGGCTCCACGCGGTCGGCCAGGCGCACCGGGCGCTCGCCCTCGCCGCCCTCGCGCTCGCCGGCGTCCGCGTCCGCCGCCGTCTGCGCCCCCGCCCGGGCCTCGCCGTCGGCGGCGACGGTCTCCGCGGCGGCGGCGTGGGCCGCGGCGGTCTGCGGGGCGCCGGCACCGGCCGGGGCGCGCGGCGTCGACGCTTGCGACGGCGGCGGCAGCCCCTCGCGCGCGGACGGCGGAACCGGAGCCGGAGGACGGGCGACGGCGGGCGCGGGCGGCACCGCGGGCGCGCGCCGCGCCGCCGCCGCGGCGACGGAGCGGTCGTCCGGCCGGCCCGGGCGCGCGGGGTCCTGCGCCACCGCCGTCCCGTCCGCCGCGGGGCGGAGCGGAGTGGGGTTCGCGGTCGCCTCGGGTCCGGGAGGACGGGCGGCGATGCGGTCGATCTCCCCCCGCCGCGCCGGGTCGGCCTCCTCGCGGAGGCGGCCGAGCACCGCGCCCCGCGCCAGGTCGCCCAGACTGGAGATGCGGAGGTGGACGCGCCCCTCGCGGTCGGCGGGGTCGCGGCGGAGGGCGCGGAGCAGCTCCTCGACCGACTCCACCTCTTCCTCTTCGTCGCGCGCGCCTTCGTCCGCCTCCGTCTCCTCCGCCTCCGCCGCGGCGGTCTGGCGGGCGATGACGCCGGGGATGGGCGACGGGGTGAGCGCGGCGGGGCCCGGCTCCCGCCCCGCCATCGCCGCCCGCGCCGCGCCCCCGGCCTCGCGCTCCGCCCGGTCGCCGGGAGAGGTGACGGGAGATTCGGGGGAGATGGAGGGCGATTCGTCCCCCTGCTGGACGGTGTGCGCCAGCTCGTGCGCGAGGAGCCGGGCCCCCGCCGCGCTCGCCGGCCGGAAGGCGCCCGCCGCGAAGAAGATGTGCGCGCCGCGGGTGAAGGCGCGCGCCTCCAGCGCCTCGGCCGCTTCCGCCGCCGCCGGCCCGGCGTGGACGCGCACTCGCCCGAAGTCGTGCCCGAAGCGCTCCTCCATCTCCCGCCGCACCCCCGGCTCCAGCGGCGCGCCGGGGGAGCGGGCCGCGCGCTCCAGCGCGGGAGCGAGGCGCTGGGCGCGCTCGTCCTCGCGCTCGGGGCGGGCGGGCTCGGCGGCGGCGGGCGCGGGGCGCGCGGCGGTGGGAGCGGCCAGGACGCGCGTCATCGCCCCTCCCCTCCCCCCAGCGCGCCGTACACCGAGCGGGCGAGGCGGGCACCGAGGACGGACGGGGAGGCGTCCGCCGGGAGCGCCGCCGCGGGAGCGCGCAGCGCGGGGACGTCGCCGCCGGCAGCGAGGCCCGCGGGAACGCCGTGCTCCGCCATCAGCCGCCCCAGCTCGCGCTCCAGCGCCGCGCCGATGCGGTGCCGGTCGCCGGGGCGGAAGCCCTCGAGCACCAGCGAGCCCACGTGCAGCTCCACGGCGCGCGGCTTCACACCCATCCGGCCGTCTCCGCGTCGGAGAGCGACTTCTCCAGCTTGGCGTACTCGGCGCGCGCGGCGCGCAGCAGGTGCGGCATGCGCACCGGCTCGCCCGCGTCGGCCGCCAGGAACGCCGCCGACAGCGCGATGTTGCGGATGTTGCCCCCCGCCACGTTCAGCCGCGCCAGCTTCGCCCAGTCCAGCCGGTCCACCGGCGTGGCCGCGGGGAACACGCGGCGCCAGATCTCCGCGCGCTGCGCCGCGTCGGGGAAGGGGAAGTGCACCACGAAGCGGAGGCGGCGCAGGAAGGCGCTGTCCAGCGCGTCGCGGGCGTTGCTGGTGAGCACCGCCAGCCCGCGGTACGCCTCCATCCGCTGGAGAAGGTAGCTGACCTCGATGTTGGCGTAGCGGTCGTGGCTGTCCTTCACCTCGCTGCGCTTGCCGAACAGCGCGTCGGCCTCGTCGAACAGCAGCACCGCGCCGCCCTCCTCGGCCGCGTCGAACACGCGGCGCAGGTTCTTCTCCGTCTCGCCGATGTACTTGCTGACCACGGCGGAGAGGTCGATGCGGTACAGGTCCAGCCGCAGCTCGCGCGCGAGCACCTCGCCGGCCATGGTCTTTCCCGTGCCGCTGGGCCCCGCGAACAGCGCGCTGATCCCCAGCCCGCGCGAGCCGCGCCCGGCGAACCCCCACCCCTCGTAGACCTGCGAGCGATGGCGCACGTGCAGGGCGATCTCGCGCAGCGTCTGCACCTGGCCGGCGGGGAGCACCAGGTCGTCCCACCCCGACTGCCCGGCAATGCGCTGCGCCAGGTCGTCCAGCCGCGGCCGGGCCTGGGCGCGGCACGCCTCCCACACGCCCTCGCCGGGGTCGGCCCCCGGCTCGCGGGCGGCGGCCGCGCGCGCCGCCGCGCCCGCCGCGCGGATGGCCTGCGCGCCGAAGCGGAACTCCTGCACCACGCCGTCCAGCTTCCCGTTCAGCCGCTCGTGCAGCTCGCCCAGCGCGCCGCGCCACAGCTCGCGCTGCTCGGGCAGCGTGGGCCGGGCCAGGTCCAGGCGAAGGAGGAGACGCTGGCGGGTCCGCAGCGGCTGCGGGCCGCACACCAGCACGGGCCCCAGCGGCTGCTCTAGGAAGCCGGCCAGCGAGCGCAGCGTCTCGGGGTCGTCGGCATCGTCCCACTCCAGCACCAGCACGTCGCCGGTGAGCGCCGCCTCGCGCTCGCACAGGCGGGCCACCTGCTCGCGCGCCTCGGCCCCGCGCGGGAGGTCGCCCGCGCGCAGCGCCCACGCCTGGCACCCGCGCGGCGCGGCCGCCGCGGCCACCGCGCGCGCGGCCGACGGGTCGTCGCCCACCAGCTGCACCGCCGGGGGGCCGGCCCAGTCGCCGGGGCGCGTCCACAGCTCGGCCACGGTGCGGGCCAGCGCCTGGTGCGAGGGCGGAAGGGTGCCCGAGGGGGGGATGGGCTGCAGCAGCCCGCGCAGCCGCTCGTCGTGGCACCAGATCCCGGTCAGGTAGTGCAGGATGCGCTCGTCGATGCGCAGCGGGCTGGTGGCCAGCGTGTCGCCCGCGCCCACCTCCAGCAGGCGCCAGCGGCGGAGCGGCGCGGCGGGGGCCACCGCGCTCCAGTGCGCGCCGGGGAGCACCGCCAGCGCCAGCCCGAAGGTGGGATGGGGGCGGCGCGCGTCGCCCTGCGCCTCGGCCACCAGCGCGGCGAACGAGCCGTCCAGCTCCACCCCGGCGCACAGCAGCAGCACGTCGCGCTCGAACGGCGTCAGCTCGAAGCTCTCCGCCACCGCCTCCAGCGCCGGCGGCCCCTCTCCCTCCTCATCTCCCGGGATCCCCATCTCCCCGTCGCCCTCGATTTCGGGAGAGACTTCGCCCGCGGCGTCGCGGCGGAGGAGGGCGCGCAGGCGGGCCAGCGCCTCCACCAGGAGGAGCTGGTTGGCCTCGGCCCACGCCGGCGCGGCCGCGGCGGCGCTCATGCGGAGATCTCCACGTCGGGCGTCACGTACGCGCCGAAGGTGGGGCTCTGCGCGTCGTCGTCCAGCTCGATGGGGCTCTCGGCGCCGTCCACCTGCACCCGCGCCAGGTAGCGCCCCGGCTCCACGCGCGCGATGGGGAGGGTGAGCTCCGCCGCCGTCTCGGGCGCGTCGGGGTCGGTCCGCCCGGGCGCGGTGAAGGCGTAGGCGAACGCCTGCCGATCTTGCGGCGCGCCGATCTCGTTCAGCAGCAGCACCACCTTCTGCCCGCGCCCCACCTCGGGGTCGATCTCCACCGTCACCTCGGCGGACACCAGCCCGTCTCCATCCGCCTCCTCGTCCGCCGTCTCGATCGAGACGAGCGTGGGGCGGAGGACGAAGGCCGCCACGTTCGAGGCCGTTCCCCCGTGCGGCACCGGCGGATCGCCCAGCTGCAGCTGGTGCACCACCTGCGCGCCCTGCACCCCGGCGCGCAGACCCGCGGGAAGGGTGATGGTGATGCGGTCCGGCGCCAGGTCCGCGGGCGCGGGGGTCACGTCGGCGCCGCCCAGGCGCACCAGCGTGTCCGTGCCGCGCAGCCGGCTCCCGGCCAGGGTGATGCGGCCGCCGGCCACGATCGGCTCGCGCTCGCCGGCCTCAGCGGTCACGCGCTCGACCACGGGCTGCTGCAGCGCGCCCACGTACAGGCGGCGCTCGCGCACGGGCAGGCTGGCGCGCGTGGACTTGCGCGCCTCGATCAGCACCACCGACGCCTGGTACGCCGCCGTGGGCCGGTAGCGCGACTGGAACGCCGTCCACAGCCGCGAGATCTCCTCGGTGTTCAGCGACTCGGGCGAGAGCTTCACCAGCTCCACCTGGTCGGCCAGGTCGGCCGCGGAGAGCGCCTGGAAGGCGGCGGGAAGCGAGCTGGCGTCCACCGGGCTCTGCGGCCCCAGCGCGCGGCGAATGGCGTCGCGGGTCAGGATGGGGTTCTCGTGCAGCAGCTGCATCCCGTACCCCAGCAGGATCTCCTGCACGTACTCCGGCGCGCCGTACGCCGTCAGCAGGTAGTGCAGGTTCAGCGCGAGCGGCGGGTTGCTCACCCGGCTCCCGCGCGAGTCGTACGCCGGCAGCGCGTGCGCGGCGAACGCGGGGTTCGGCGCCACGTGGTACAGGAACAGGTTCAGCCGCGCGTCTTCCTGCGTGCCCGTGGTGATGCGGTCCGGCGGGAGCGAGGTGACCGCCACGTTGCCCACGGCCGACGAGAGGTCGTGGTCCACCATCCCGTTGTTCAGCAGGTCGCGCAGCACGGCCGTGACCGCGGCGATGGCGAGCGCGTTGCTCATGGCCGCCTCCGCGAGGAGTTGCGCAGGTAGTCGCCCAGCGAGGCGCGCGGCGGGCCGGCGGGCGCGGGCGCCGGGCGCGGCTGCGGCGCCGGCTGCGCCGAGGCCCGCACCTCGATCCGCCCGATGCTCACGTGGATCACCGGCGCCGCCTCCTCCTGCGCCGCCGCGGGCGATGGGGCCTGCGGAGCGGGGCGGACCGCCGCCGCGGGCACCGCGATCCGCTCGATGCGCGGGACAATGACCGGGATCCGGCGGGGAGATTCGTCCGCCGCGCGCACCTCCCTCACCTCGCGCACCGTCTCCCGGCGCTCGACCAGCAGCGTCTCACGCGCGGGAGATGCGGGAACGGCGTCGGCCCGCGTCACCACGTCCGCCGGGGCCGGGGCGGGACGGACTTCGGGGGATGGAGAGGGAGATGAGGAGGGCGGCGGAGATGCGAAGCGCGGCGCGTCCTCGCCCACCGGCTCGATCCCCATCACCGGCGCGGGGATCGTCCGCGCGCGGCGGGGGACGGGCCGCGGCTCGGCGATGGGCGTGGGCTCGGGAGACGGGATCGCCGCCGCGCTCCGCATCTCCTCGCGCGGCCCGCCCATCTCCCCCCGCACCGGCTCGGTCGGCCGCGCGGGAGATGGAGACGTGGAGGGTGCGGCATCCCCCGCCCCCGCGGACGCCGGAATCGACGCCGCAGGGGATGGGGAGGACGGCGATGCGGGAGACGCGGCGATGCGCGGCGATGCGACCTCCGCCGCCGGGCCCTCGCCCCACGCCGCCGCGCCCGCGTCCGCCGCCGCCGCGGGCGCGCCCTCGAAGCGCGAGGCGCGGCGGGGCGCCAGCGCGGGGGCGGCGCCCAGGCTGCGGGCCGCCAGCGAGGTCAGGAAGTCGCTCATTCGCCCACCATCTCCAGGTATCGCCGCCGCCGCGCGGGGGTCAGCGCCAGGACGTCGCCCTCGCGCCAGCCGTACGCGCGGGCGAGAGAGTGCACCTCGCGCAGCGTGCGCTCGCCCCACGCCTCGATCTCGCTCCACAGGAACGAGACGATGTCGAACAGCGCCTCCCAGCCGTGGCCGCAGGCGGGACAGGTGAGGGAGAGCCGCACCTCGGCCTGCGGGTCCGCCTCCACCATCTCCGCCGCCACCGCGCGGACCACGGGGTCGGGCAGGTCGCCGGGCGCGCGCGCCTCCCCGCCCTCGCGGGCGTCCACCACGCAGCGCTCCAGCAGCAGCCGCCGGGCGCCGTCCACCCCGCGCGCCCGCGCCGCATCCGCCGCGTCGGCCGAGGTCGGCAGCCGCACCGCCAGCTCGAATCCGTCCACCGCCAGCGCGATCGGCCCCGCGGAGGGCGACGCATCCATCCGCACGTCGTCCACCTCGAAGTCCAGCTCCAGCCGCTCGCCGCACGCGGGGCAGGCGGCGGTGCTCACCACGCGCGGCCCGAACAGCCGCTCGCGCAGCGACAGCAGCACCGCGTCGCGCTGCCCCACCGTCAGCCCGCCCGCCGCCTCCGGCCGCGCGGACGCCGCCGCGGCCAGCGCCAGCCCTCGCCAAGCCGGGGGCTCCCCGTCCCAGCGCTCCCAGAGCGCGAGCAGCTCGTCGGCGGCAGGTGTGCGGAGGGTGGTTTCGGGCATCGGTCGGGTTCGGGTAGGAGCCGGTGGAGTCCTGGGTCCCAAGTCCTGAGTCCTGAGTCCTAAGTCCCAAGTGCTGAGTGCTGAGTGCTGAGTGCTTCCTCCGGATGACGTCGACGCGAAGTGGCGGTGCGGGTGCGCGGACGGCCCGACGCACTCACGCACTTCCGCACTTCCGCACTTCCGCACTTCCGCACTTCCGCACTTCCGCACTTCCGCACTAGATCACGTCGCCGGCTCGGTGAACGACGGCTCCGTGGGCTCCTGCACCTCGTAGTCGCGCTCCCATCCCTCGTTCTCGAGCTTCAGGTGCTGGATGGCGACGGCGTTGGCGTTCGCGTCGAGGTCGGGGAGCGCCTGGTACTCGCTGGGCCAGCAGCGGTACAGCTTGTAGGCGATGGCCAGCTGCCCGGCCTCGTTGTAGAACTCGATGACCAGGTCCTTGCGGAAGTCCTTCAGGCTGGTCTCGGCGCCCAGGCCGGAGCCGTAGTTCCACACCTTGTTCGCCCACTTCTCGAACTCGGTGTCGTGCGTCACGCCGCGCTCCAGCGTGACCGCGTCGTACTTGGTGCGCCCGGGCGACTTGCGCGAGCTGCTGGGGTCGCCGCCCTCGCGGTGCTCCACCACCTCGGTCGTCCGCTTCAGCGAGCTCACCTTGCTCACCCCCGCCACGTACCGCCCGTCCCACTTCACCCGGAACTTGAAGTTCTTGTAGGGATCGAAGCGCTGCGCGTTCACGCTGAACTGGGCCATGGGTCTCCTCCCCGAAGGAAGCTCGGATGGTCGACAGGAAAGTCCTGAGTCCTGAGTCCTGAGTCCTGAGTCCTAAGTCCTAAGTGCTGAGTGCTGAGTGCTGAGTGCTGAGTCTCTGCTGTTCCACTTGGGACTTGGGACTCAGGACTTAGGACTTCTTTTCCTCCCCTACGCCTGCGTCTGCCCGGCGAGCTGCTGGATCCGGATGACCACGAACTCCGCGGGCTTCAGCGGCGCGAAGCCCACCACGATGTTCACGATGCCGCGGTCGATGTCGTTCTGCGTGGTGGTCTCGGAGTCGCACTTCACCAGGTACGCCTCGCGCGGCGTCTTCCCCTGGAAGGCGCCCTGGCGGAAGAGGTTCTGCATGAAGGCGCCTGCGTTCAGCCGGATCTGCCCCCACAGCGGCTCGTCGTTGGGCTCGAACACCACCCACTTCAGGCCCTGGAACAGGCTCTCCTCCAGGTACAGCGCCAGCCGGCGGACGGGGATGTACTTCCACTCGCTGGCCTGCTGGTCGGCGCCGTCCAGCGTGCGCGCGCCCCACGCCACGCCGCCGTAGATGGGGAACGAGCGCAGCGCGTTCACCCCCAGGGGGTTCAGCCCGCCGTTGTCGCCGTCGGTGATGCGCGTGACCAGGCTGGCGCCGTTCAGCGTGGCCTCGGTTCCCGCGGGCGCCTTCCACACGCCGCGGGTCGCATCCGTCCTGGCGTAGATGCCGGCCATGGTGCCGCTGGCGCCCACGTTGCGCGGCCGGTCCTCCTTCAGCCGGTCGGCGATGGTGAGGCGGGGGAAGTACACGGCGGCGTTGCGGCTGCGCAGCCCGTCGCCCTCCAGGGCGGTGAGGAAGTCCGCCATGTCGCCCGGCGTGGCCACCTCCTCGGGGATGTCGGCGATCAGGAAGGCGCGCTTCTCCAGGCAGTACGCCTCGGCGTCGGCCAGCACCGCGAAGTGGCTGTCCTGCTCCAGGTTGGCCGCGGCGGGAATGACCAGGAGGTTGAAGACGAACGGGGCGATGGTGTCGAGCGTGTGCATCCCGGCGATCAGCGCGTTGCTGTCCGGCGCCGCGCCGTCGCCCGCCGCCACCGCGCTCCCACCGTCGATGTCGGGAAGGTCTTCGAAGGGGGTGAACGCCGCGTTCGCCGCGTCGCCCAGCACCCCCGGCGCGGTCACGTCGGTTCCCGTGGGCACCGGGCGCTCGCCCAGGCCGGCGTCGGCCAGCGTCACCATCCGCGACGCCTCGTTCACCGTGGTCACGGCGTAGCGGGGATGCGTCTCGTCCATGCTCAGGTTGCGGTGCACCTCGCTGTCCACCACGGTGTTGCGCCCGTTCACCACGCGCACTTCGCGGATCACCAGGTTGAACAGCGTGGCGGGGTCCGAGGTCTTGTGGTCGACCCCGGCCTGCAGGTTCATCCCCCACAGCCCCGGGTTGGCCGCGGCCAGCAGCAGCGAGTCTTCCAGCGGCGAGGCGCCCTGCAGCATCAGCCCCGCGGGGGTGCCGCCGGTGTCCACCCGCACCACCCAGGCGACCGAGCCGCCGTTGCGGTAGTACTGCTGCAGCGCGAACGACGCCTCGCTGCGCTCGTCCAGCCCGCCGAACACGCGCTCGAAGTCGCCGAAGCTGGTGATCCGCTGCGGGTCGTTCACCGGCCCCCGGGCGAAGAAGTCCACGAACGCCGTGTCGCTGGTGCTGACGCCGGCGATGGTGTGCACCCCGCTCGGGACCTCCTCCACGTACACGCCCGGGTAGCTGTAGGTGCTGGGCATGGAACCTCCTCCGGTTTTGGGGTCTGCGGCCCGGTCAGCGGTGGAGCGCGGCGGCGCCGGCGGTGGCGCGGTCCGCGCGAAGGCTTGCGTAGAAGGCCCGGTCCTCGGGCGCCGGCACCACCTCCGCCAGCGTCCGCGCGTAATCCGGCCGCCGGGCGAACCAGCCGGTCACGTCGGTCTCTCGCATCCGGTTCCACGCGTGGCCGTGGCCGTGGCGCACCAGGATGTACAGCTCGGGGGCGTGGTCGATCGAGGTCCTGGCCGCGCCGCACTCCTCCTGGAACGCGAGGTCGGCCTTCACCCGCACGTCGCGGAAGGGGCAGCGCTCCCACAGTTCGCGGCGGAAGCAGAGCGTGCCCCCGGCGAACCATCCGCCCCCCGGGTCCTTCAGCGCGCCGGCGCCGGCGATCAGCACCAGGAAGCGCCCCATCCCCACCAGCGCGGGCTCCGCGGCCCGGCGCAGCGCGGCCACCGTGGACTCGACGAAGCGCGGGTGGTACCAGTCGTCGTCGTCCAGCTTCTGGATGATGGCGCCGCGCGCGGCCTCCATCCCCCGGTTCAGCTTCATCCCCTGCGAGGTGCCCGGCGGCACGCGCAGGTAGCGGATGCGCGGGTCGCGCGGAAAGCCGCCGCGCACCGGCTCGGGGTCGTCGTCCACGATCACCAGCTCGCGGCCGGCGAAGGTCTGGCGCTGCCAGCAGCGCAGCAGCTGGCGCAGGAAGCGCGGCCGCCCGCCGGTGCACACCACGCCGCTCACCTCGGGCCTCACGCGGCCACCCTCGTCGCCACGCCGGCGCTGGAGAACGAGGCGTAGAAGGCCAGGTCCTCGGCGGGGAGGAAGGGCGGCGTCGCCATCTCCGTCCAGTCCTCCGCGCCGCTCCCCGGCTCGCCGAAGCGCCAGGAGTTGGCACCGTGGCGCACGTACAGGAAGCGCCCCTCGCCGGGGAGCCGCTCCACGCGGGCCTTGTGGGCCAGCAGCGCGCGCAGGAACCCCGCGTCCTCGGCCAGCGAGGTGTCGGGGAAGGCCGCGCCGCGCCGCCACACCTGCCGGAGGAAGGTGACGGTGCCGCCCACCACCCCGTGGAAGAACATCGCGTCGCGCCGGCGCGGGGTGCATTGCCAGAAGCGGCACCCGGGCAGCTGCAGCAGGACCGCGCGGTCCAGCGCCGTGGCCGCCGCCCGGCCCGCGGCGATGGGCGCCACCTGCACGCTCAGCCGATCGCAGCCGTACCAGTCGTCGTCGTCCCAGCAGGCGATCACCTCGCCCTCGGCGGCCTCGCACGCCAGGTTGCGCTTGGCGCCGATGCTCATCCGCCGCGGCGCGCGCAGGTACACGATGCGGGGATCGCGCTCGGCCAGGTCGGCAACGGGCTCGCGGCCGTCGTCCACGATCACCAGCTCGCGGCGGGGATGGTCCTGCCGCAGGAAGTACTCGACCGCGCGCTCCGCGAACCGGCGCCGGTCGGCCGTGGGCATGATGCACGACACCAGCGGCGGCTCGGGCTCGGCCGCGGGGACGGGCGTCTCCACCGCGCGGGGGGAGATGCGGATCCGGCGCGGCGCCGGCTCCATCGCGGCGGGGCGGCCGCGGGCGGCGGACCGGCCGCGCAGCGAGGCGTAGAAGCGCTGGTCCGCGCCCATCAGCGCGGCGACGTCGGAGAGCGGGCGCGGCTCCCACTGGCGGCCGCGCAGGTTCTTCGGGCTGGCGTTGGCGCCGTGGATCAGGGCCACCAGGAACGACGCGTCGTCCATCGCGTGCAGCCGCTCCGGGTCCAGCTGCCAGACGAACGCCGTGTCCTCGCCGATCGTCGTCCGCTCCGGGAAGGGCGCCGCCTCCCACGCCGCACGGCGGTAGGCCAGGGTGCAGCCGGCCAGCCAGGGGCGCGCGCCGGAGTAGCGGTAGAGCCACGCCTGCCCCGCCGGAAGATGGTAGTGCAGCAGCGTTTGCGCGCCGCACGCGTCCGCGCCCGAGGCCCGGAGCGCCGCCACCTGCCGCGACAACCGGTCCGGCGCCATCCAGTCGTCGTCGTCCCAGTGCACGATCACCTCGCCGCGCGCGAGCTCCACGGCGCGGTTGCGCTTGGCGCCCAGCGGGAGGCGCGCGTCCAGGCGGTGGTAGCGCACCCGCGGGTCGGCGGGGATCAGCGCCTCCAGCCCGTCGCCGCCGTCGTCCAGCACCACCAGCTCGCGCCGCTCGTAGTCCTGGCGCAGGAACCACTGCACCGCCTGCGCGGCAAGGCGCCGGCGGTTGCGCGTGGGCATGATGCAGCTGACGAGCGGAAGCACGGTGTCGGCCAAGCGGGGGTCGCGATGGAGGGTGGGATCGCGGCTCCGGAACGGCGGGAGCGGACCTGCCGCGCACGGAGCCTTCGCGCGAAGGCGGATGGGGCGCGATCGGCGCGGGCGGCATGCGGCGGGCACCCCGCACCGGGACGCGTAAGTTCAGCCACCGCGGGGACGATGGCAAGCAAAACTTTTTCGCTTATCGGCCGGATGTGGCTATCTGGAATTCAGAATAGTACTTGTCGCTTTCGCGGGAAAAATATGGCGCTCCCGAGGACGGGAAGAAGTCGCCAGCCTGCTACTAAGAACGGGACCAGATATAGAAACACCTGAATAAACTGAGGCATTCATGCCGCACCGGGCGTGGTCCGTCGCTGGAGAGGCGGTGCTTCGATGGTAGATGAATATGCTCTTTCTACGCGTAATGGAGTGATTCGCCTTTCCAAATCTGAAAAATTGCTCTTTCTACGATCGTGATCTTTTCCGAACATCTGTGAGATCGTGACGACGGCATTCTTGCGATCGGATGAAGCGGCGCGAGCCGCGGAGGATATGCCTCCGCGGCCCGAACGGGTATGCGGTCAGGACTCTCCGGCGCCGCGCGAGGCCTCGTCCAGCTCGCGCATGGCGTCGTCGTCCAGCGACAAACCCGCGGCGGCCACGTTCTCCTCCAGGTGCTTCACCCGCGAGGTGCCGGGGATGGGGAGCATCATCGGCGAGCGGCGCAGCAGCCAGGCGAGCGCCACCTGCCCCGGCGTGGCCCCCAGCCGCCGGGCGATGCGGTCCACCGGCCCGCCCTCGCGCGCCAGCGGCCCCGCCGCCAGCGGGAACCAGGGGATGAAGGCGATCCCCTCGGCGTCGCAGAAGTCCACCACCGGCTCCCACTCGCGGTCGGCCAGGTTGTACCGGTTCTGCACGGACACGACCGGAAGGACGCGCCGCGCCGCCTGGATCTCGTCGACCCCCACCTCCGACAGCCCGAAGTGCCGGAACTTCCCTTCGCGCTGCAGCTCGGCCAGCATCCCGAACTGCTCGTCCGCCGGCACCTGGGGGTCGATGCGGTGCAGCTGGTACAGGTCGATGCGCTCCACCCGCAGACGCCGCAGACTCCCGTCGATCGCCCTGCGCAGGTGCTCGGGACGGCCGTTGGGCGTCCACTCGTCGGGCCCGGGGCGCTCCAGCCCCGCCTTGGTGGCGATCACCAGCCCCTCGGGGTACGGGTAGAGCGCCTCGGCGATCAGCTCCTCGCTCACGTGCGGCCCGTACGAGTCGGCGGTGTCGATCAGGTTCACCCCCAGCTCGGGAACGCGGCGGAGAACGCGCAGGCACTCCTCGCGGTCCTGCGGCGGCCCCCAGATCCCCTTGCCGGTTACGCGCATGGCCCCGAAGCCCAGCCGGTGCACGGGCAGGTCGCCCCCCAGCCGCAGCGTTCCCGCCGCCTGCGCGTCCGCGATGTTCTGTGCCATTCGTGCTATCTCTCCCGCTCCGTTCGGTTTTGCAGTGATGAGCGAACGGCAGCCCCCGCCCGGGAGCTGCCGTTCGCGGCCGCCAAACCTTGGTGCAAGCCCCGTGCGCCGGCGCGGTACAGCCGGGTTCCGGGCGCAGTGAGCCCCCGCGAGCGGTAGATCGCAAAGAACCGGAAGCGAATCGCGCCCCTACTTATGATACCGGCTGATTTTCCCGATCCCGGGACCTGTGGATGGAGCCGCGACGCCGTTGGCCCGACAGGGAAATGAACTACTGCGAAAATCGGCGCCCCAGCCGCGATAGCTGCGCGCGTCGATATGAAAACGTCGGCCGCCGTAGATTCCAAGGCCAATCCCGGCGCGTGCGCCTTTTCTCTGGTGAATGGCGCACAATGTGGAAATTAACCTTTCACGCGTGACCGCGCGGTCCACGGGAATCAGATCGACGGCGTAGAATTCCTTGTGTGCACTGGCCGGCGCCCCGCCCACGCAGGCATTGAACGCCGGATCGCGATAGGCCGAGACGACCCGCACATCACCAATTGCCGGCTCGACGTGATCACGGATGAACCGCAGCGCCGGGACGATGTTCGGCCAGTCCCTGTCGGGTGGAGCGGCAAAGAGCTCGACCAGGCACTTCGGTTTCGAACGGTCGGCGATCCACAGATCGTACGCAGGAACGACGTCTCCCACGCCAGCGGCGTTCAGCATTGCCTCGAAACGAGCAAAGGCTTCAGCCCTGCCGGGGGCCTCACCGCTCCACCGGCGGAACTCGGCGTCGGTCGCCACGGGACTGCGCCCCGCGACACACCCCGCAGCGAGCACCGCGAGCAACGCAACCCATCGGGACCATCGGCGTTTGCGCATCGAATCCCCCTGTTCCGGCCGCTCCACCTGCCGCGCGAGCCGCATCTCGCATTGCCGCGTCAGCCGTTTCGCCGCCCGCGCCGTAGCGGGCGAATATCTCCGCCTGATGACGGAACCGCCGTGGTTTGATCTGAAGTGCGAGATTTCTGGAGAAGCGTCTCGCTACGGAACAGCGGCCACGCACAGCGTCGCGGATTCGTTCGGCCGGCGCGCGTCTGGACGGCGGATTTCCGCGGCGTTGCTGGAGAATCGGGACCGGCGTGCGGATTGCCGCATGGGAGGGAAGATGCTGGTCGCTGGGCGTACCCTGGCCCCGGGAGGCGCAGATGTCCCACCGCCGCACCGTCTTCCCCATTCGCTCGATGGCTCTCCTCGCCGCTTCGCTGCTCGCCGCGTGCGGCGGGGGGAAGGTGCCGCTCCCGCGGCTCTCCACCTCCACCGCGGGCGACACGGCGGGGCTGGTGGCGCGCGGCGAGTACCTGGTGCGCAACGTGTCGGTCTGCGGCCACTGCCACGCGGCCGACCCGCGCAACCCCGACGGCCCGCTGGCCGGCGGCCTGCCGTTCCGCAACTGGCGCCTGGGCACCATCTTCGCCGCCAACCTCACGCCGGATCAGGCGACGGGGATCGGGAGCTGGAGCGAGGCCGAGATCGTGCGCGCCATCCGCAACGGCCAGGACCGCGAGGGCCACCTCCTTGCCCCGGTGATGCCCTACGAGTGGCTCTCCGGCCTCTCCGACCGCGACGCGCTGGCGATGGCGGCGTATCTCAAGACCCAGCCCCCCGTCTCGCGCCGGATGCACAACCGCCCCGACCTGGTGTTCAACGTGGCGAAGGCGCTTATCCTCCGCCCCGCGCGCACCGGGGCCGGTCCGGCGGCGCCGCGCGGGCCCACGGCCGAGTACGGGCGCTACCTGGCCGACCACGTGGGCCTCTGCGCCGACTGCCACACCCCGCGCGGCGGCCTGCAGCAGGCGCCGGACAAACACAAGCTGTATGCGGGAGATGCCACGCCCCCCAGCGCCTTCCCCGCCAACCCGTCCAACCTGACGCCCGACGCGGAGACGGGGATCGGGCGATGGACGGAGGAAGACTTCCTGCGCACCCTGCGCACCGGCGTGAACCCGGACGGCGACCGGCTGCACCCGTTCATGCCCTGGCGCGAGTACCGGCGGATGACGGACGACGACCTGCGCGCCATCTACCGCTACCTGCGCACCCTGCAGCCCATCCGCAACCCGGTCCCGCGCCGCCCGTCGCCACCCCCGCCCGCGGGGTGACGCGGCGGGCTACTTCCGCTTGCGGTTGCGCTTGCGCGACTGCTTCTCCGCCTTCCGGCGCTTGCGGGCCTGCTCGCGCGCGCCGGCGGTGCGGGGAGCGGGCGGCGCGGGCGCGTCGTCCGCGGCCCAGTCCAGCAGCGGGCTGAACGCCGTCGGCGGCGTCGCCCGCTCCTCCAGCATCCCCAGCGCGATCTGCACGTCCTCCCAGTCCCCCTGCACGCGCAGGTCCACCGCGCCGGCCGCGAACGCCGCTTCCATCGCGGGCGCGGCCTCCTTCGCCTCCAGCCCCACGAGCTCGGCCACCAGCAGCGCGTTGAACCCGGGGTCCTGCAGCGCGTGGTCCTCCAGCTGCTTGGCCAGCAGCGCCACCACCTCGCCGCGCCGCTCGGGGTGCTCGTGCCCCACGTTCGCGATCGTCTGCGCCGCGGCCACGCGCACCGCTTCGTCCTTCTGCTCGTCGAACAGCAGGAGCGTGGCCCCGGGAAGCGCGGCGGGGCCGATCATCCCCAGCGCCGCGGGGAGTTCATCGAACACCCAGCCGTTCTCCCCCACCCGCTCGAAAAGCGCCAGCAGCGGCGCCGCGGCCTCGCCGGCACCGAGCTGCGCGAGCGCGCGCCAGGCGTGCACCGGCGCCCACGCGGACGGGTGGCGCTCCTCCACCGTGTGCAGCGCGGGATCCGTCGCCATCCGGACGAGGTCGGGGACGTGGCGCTCCAGCAGCCCCAGGTGGCGGTAGTCGGGCCAGACGCGGCGGCGCGCGGGCTCGGCTCCGAGCTTCAGCAGCCGGTCCAGCGGAGGTGCGTACGACGAGCTCATCGGTTCGGGCGGAATCAGGTCAGGACGGTGGATCGAAGTGCGCGAAGATGACGGAATGCGCGCCGCGCCGCAATCGGCATCGTGGCGGGCAGGGGAAGGTTCGAGGCAAAAAGATGCGCGGCGATGGCTTGGATGCATCGCCGCGCTCGAAATTCTCCCCGTCGCTTCGTGATGATCCGGGGCGGACGGCGATCAGGCCATCCGCCCCGGATGCGTCACGTCAGCTCGCGATCGTCCAGCGCACCGGGATGGTGGTGGTGACACGGACGGTGCGGCCGCGCGCCTTGGCCGGGCTGAAGCGCATGGACCCCACGATGCGCCGCGCCGCCGCCGAGAAGGCCTCGTCCGACGACGAGACGACCTCGACCGAGCCGGGCTCCACGCGCCCGTTCTCGTCGATCACGAACTGCAGCACCGTCTCGCCGGTAACGCCCGCCTCGCGCAGCTGCGACGGGTACACGCGCTCCAGCGCGCGCTGCATGTCGTCGGCGTTGCGCAGCGAGGGACGCACGTCCACCTCGCTCTCCTCCATCGGGCCGCTGGGGGCCGGCTCCGGCTCCGGCGCGGGCTTCTCGGCCGGCGGGGCGGGCGGCGCGGGCTCGGTGTGGCCCGTGGGCGCGCGGTGGTCCGACGGGTCCACGGCACCCACCACGTCGCCTTCCTTGCCGATGCCGCTGAAGTCCGACGGGGTGATCGGCACCGCGTTCGGGTTCACCACCGGGATCCCCGCGGGCGGCGTCTCGGGCGGCTTGGGCGAGACGAAGTCACCCTTCACCGGCGCGGGGCGCGGGGCGGGCGCCGGGCGCTCGCGCGGCGTCTCGACCTTCGGCGTCTCCAGCCGGGGCGTCTCCTCCCTGGGCGCCAGCTCCACCCTGGGCGGCTCCGGCTGCACGACGGGCGGCGGGGGCGGCGGCGGCTTGGGCTTGTCCTCCAGGTTCCACTCGGCGATGACCTCTTCCCGCATCGGCTTGGCCTCGGCCTCGCGTGCCAGCCCGACCACGGCCCCGATGGCCGCGCCGTGCGCCAGGACGGAGATGGCGATGGTCGTCGGTGTCCAACGCTTGCGGCGCTTCGTCGTCGAGCTTGGATCGTAGTGGGCGAACATCCTCACGCTCCTGCAAAGGCTCTCCGAAAGGACTCCGGATGCGAGCCTCGGAACATTTGCAGGTGTCGTGCCGTCGTAACCGATTGTGAGAAGGATATTTAGATCACGAAGAGGCATGAAAGCCGGATTTCGGCGTCCTGACTGAGATTTTGGGCTAGATCGAACGTAAATCGTTGCAGGAAGATATCTTCCAAACAGCGGCCGGGCGGGGACTGCGCGTGCCGATCAGCGCGCGCTGTGTCCGGCACTTCCCAGCCGGGCGATGCCGGTCAGAGGGGAGCGACGGCAGGATTTGGGGCAGAACAAACATCCGTATTAGCGGCAGGTCCGGGTGGCGCGGAGTAATGTCTGGGAATCGCACCGCTACGCCGCCGTTCTCACGATCACCGTCACGTGCGACGGAGTCACCTTCGTCTCCAGGGACGGATTTCCGTTCTCGGCCAGCGCCCGCCGCGCGATGGCCAGCCCGAATCCGAACCGCTGCACGAATCCCAGCACGCGCATGGCCTCGGCGAGGTTCGGGTTGCGGTAGTCGGCCACCCCCGGGTCGCCGAAGTTCTCCACCGTCACCGTTCCGAACGGCCCGCCCGGACTGGTGATCTCGATCCGGTCGTCGTACCAGTAGACCCGCACCGGAGCGTTCGTCGCCTCGTAGGTGCGGTGCATCACCGCGTTGCGGACGAGCTGCTGCAGGGCCGGGAGCGGATAGTCGGAACGGCGCTCCTCCCGCGGGCCCGCCGTGATGTCCACGGAAGTCCGGTTGTGCGCCTGAAGCTTGTGGTCGATACCGGTCAGCAGCTCCGAAACCGGCCCGTCCACCGCCAGCTCGTCCACGACCGGATCGCCGAGCTCCTTCCCCGCGATCCTCAGGAACTGGATGTACGCCCCGGGAACGTAGTCTCGCGGCGCCCTTCCCAGCACCAGCACGCCGAGCACCGTGGGAATCACCGTGCTCGCCGCGTCCACCATCTTGGTGACGGCGAGCCGCTGCGCCAGCGTGCGCTCGTTCGCCTCCAGCACGTCCGAGGCGAACGCAGCGGGAAGATACTCGTTCTCGAAGCGCACCCGGTCCAGCTCCGCCACCGTCGCGGAGACGAGCGGATGCACGTCGAACGGCGTATCGCGCGCACGGCGCTTCTCCGTGAGGATGCGCTCGTCCTGCGCGCTCGCGATCCCCCGGCGAGGACCGATGCGGATGTGCACGCGGCCGCGGAACCGCACGGGAGGCGAATCCGAGGGCTCGACCGTGATCACCGCCATCGGCCCGCCCCGCAGCACTCGTTTGGACACCGTCAGCGTGGGAGGCGGAACGATGTTCCCGTCCGTCTTGATATCCGCCAGCTTCAGAAGGAGCTCGTCGGTGATCGCGATCCCGCTCGGATCTCCCGACCGGTCACGGGCACCGATGAAGATCACGCCCGCGCGGCGATGGTCCGGAAGGTCGTTGGCGAACGCGCAGACCGCCTCGCGCACCTTGGTGGGCGCGTCGCCCGAAAACGACTCCTTGCGCTCCGCGAGATCCGATTCGAGGTCGGCCAGCAGCGCCTCGAGCTCAGCATCCGTGTAGTTGGTCATTCGGGCGAAGAATCCGGCGGCGCTGTTGACGTGAATGGACGCGCGAAAGCTATCCCGCGTGCGTCCAGAACAACATACCACGGCTGACGGATCGTGGCAGGACCGCACGAACTCGACTCCTGCGATACGAAGCGCCCGCGCCGCCATCTGGCAGCGCGGGCGCAAATCGATCCGGGCGGATGAAGGTGATCGGCGCTACGCCCCCACCATCTCCCGCTTCTTCCCCTTTTTGTCCTCGCGCTTCGCCTTCAGCACGACGGTGTCCGCGTCCAGGTGGTCGTCGCCGCAGGCGTGCACGTACTCCGGGTAGGTGCCCAGGAAGTCACGGATTCCGGCGCGGCTGATCTCCACCACGCGCGTGGCCAGCTGGCTCACGAACCAGCGGTCGTGGCTCACCAGGATCAGCGTTCCCTCGTACGTCTGCAGCGCGGCCACCAGCGCCTCGATCGACTCCAGGTCCAGGTGGTTGGTGGGCTCGTCCAGCACCAGCACGTTGGGCTGCTCCAGCGCCAGCCGGCTGAACACCAGCCGCGCCGCCTCGCCGCCCGAGAGCGCGGCCAGGCGCTTCTCGCCGTCGTCGCCCGAGAACAGCATCATCCCCATGTGCCCGCGCACGAAGCCGCGGTCCTTCCCCGGCGCGAAGTCCCACAGCCACTGCTCGGCCGTCTTGTCGATGTCGTCCAGCTGCTCGTGGTGGTCCTGCGCGAAGTAGCCGGGGTGCGTCTCGTACCCCCACTCCACCGTGCCCTCGTCGGCGGCCAGGTCGCCCACCAGGATCTTCAGCAGCGTGGACTTGCCGATCCCGTTGGGCCCCATGATCACCAGGCGGTCGCCGCGGTTCACCTGCAGGCTCACGCCGGGGAGCACCTCCTTCTCGCCGAACGCCTTCTTCACCTTCGAGATCTTCAGCACCTCCTTGCCGCTGGTGCGCCGCGGCAGAAAGCGGAACTTGGGATACCGGCGCGAGCTCCCCGGCAGCTCCTCCAGCTCCGCCGCCTTCCGCTCGATCATCCGCAGCTTGCTCTGCGCCTGGCGCGCCTTGCTGGCCTTGGCCTTGAAGCGGTCCACGAACTGCTGGTGGTGCGCGATCTCCTTCTGCCGCCCCTCGATCTCCTTCTCCTTCCGCTCCCGGTCCTCCACCTTCTGCTCCAGGAAGTCCGAGTAGTTGCCGCGGTACAGCGTCACCGTGGCGTAGTCCACGTCCAGGATGCTCGTCGAAACGTTGTCCAGGAAGCGGTGGTCGTGCGAGATGACGGCGACCGGACCCTCGAAGTCGTGCAGGAACTTCTCCAGCCACCGGATGGAGAGGATGTCCAGGTGGTTGGTGGGCTCGTCCAGCAGCAGCACGTCGGGCGTGCCGGCCAGCACCTGGGCGAGAAGGACGCGCAGCTTGAAGCCGCCGGAAAGGGCCGACAGCGGCTGGCGGTGGATCTCCGCCGGGAGGCCGAGTCCTTCCAGGATGGTGGCCGCGCGCGCCTCGGCGGTGTAGCCGTCCAGACGCTGCACCGTTTCCTCCAGCTCGCTGAAGCGCTCGGCGTCGAACTCCTCGTGCGCGCGGGCCAGCAGCGCCTCCTTCTGCACGATGGCGTCCCACAGCTCGGGGTTCCCCATCAGCGCCACGCCCAGGATCTCTTCGTTCTCGTACAGGAAGTGGTCCTGCCGCAGCACGCCGATCCGGGCGCTCCTGGGGATGGAGACGGTGCCGCGCGTGGCCTCGGCGTCGCCGCTCAAAATGCGCAGCAGCGTGGTCTTGCCGCTGCCGTTGGCGCCCACGATGCCGTAGCGCTCGCCGGGGTTCAGCTGGAACGCGGCATCGGCGAACAGCACCCGGTCGCCGTAGGACTTTTCGAGGTTGGATACGGAGATCATGGCTTCAACGCGGGAGCGGACGGATCCGGCCTGCGCCCCGATGGGATGGACGGACGGACAGAAAAACACACCGCGGGCAGCGGTGCCCGCGGTGTGTACAGCTTCCGGATGCGCGGCCGGAGCCGTGCTTGCGGCGGTGATACCCGCATCCCCGCCGATCGTTCGGTTTTCCGGCGCCGGGAGATGCATCCCCGTCGCCCATGGACCGGCATCACCGCGCCGCGACGCGCTCCGCGCAGAAGTGGCCGCCCGCCTCGCGCTCGGCCACGCCGCTGCTCCAGCGCCCGGAGAAGCGATCGGCGGAGAGCGCATCCACGTACAGCGCCAGGTAGCTGCCGTCGAACCGCTGCGGCCCCGCGCCGTTCGCCTCCGCGCCGAAGCGCAGCATGAGCCGCGTTCCCTCGCCCCCGCGCTGCTCGATCGCCAGCACACCCGGGCGCGACGCGGAGGCGATGGCGATGTCGCCCGGCGCCTCGGCCCCCACGCTGTCCAGCGGGAGCGAGGCCGCGCCGTGCGCCGGGTAGCGCACGTCCGGCCGGGCCTCGATGGACGGCCCCGCGCCCGCCGCGTAGCGCGCCAGCCGCAGCGTTCCCGCGGCCGCGTGCCCGGTGCGCGGCCCGCGCGTGGCCACCAGCGTCACCGCGAAGTCGCCCGCCAGCGCGTCGGTCCGCGCATCGGCGGGGAGCGTGCCTTCCGCCGGCGCGCACGCCGTCGATGCCGCGGGCGGCGTCGCGGGGGCGGGCGCCGCGCGCTGGCAGGTCCACGCCCCGCCGCCCAGCGCGAGGGTGATGGCCAGCCGCCGCGGCGCCTTCATCCGCGCGCCCTTCAGCGGATCCGGGTGGCGCGGCCGCGCCGGTCCATCAGGTACTGCGGGCCGGTGTAGACGTCGTTCACCAGCTGCAGCTTCGGGCCGCTGGTGCCGGACTTCGACCCGCGCACCGAGAGCGTGAGGAAGAACGGATCGGCCTGGGTGACGTCCACCGAGTACCCCAGGTCGGCCAGCGAGCGCACCGTCAGCTGGCTGAGCGGGTTGGGGCCGCCGCCGTTCAGGAAGCCGGTCATCAGCTCGTTGGCCAGCACCGACTCGCGCCAGTGCGAGTTCACCGTGCCGCCGCCGCCGGTGTTCTCCACCGGCACCTTCTGCCCGCCCGTGTAGGTGGCCCCGCCGATGGCGTTGAAGCCGGCCAGGCCGTTGGTGCCGCTGAACCAGGTGTCCTGCGCGATCCCGCTCGACGGGTCCTGCAGCAGCCCGAAGGCGTTCCAGAGCGAGCCGATCCCCAGCACGTGCCCCATCTCGTGCAGGATCACCGACCCGAACTGGCCCCCGGCCTCCAGCATGGCCACGTCGGCCGCGTCGAAGCGCATCAGCCCCGCCAGCGGCAGCCCGGCGTCGCGGCGGTAGCACCACCCCGCCGAGCCCAGGATCTGCCCCGCCCCGTCGATGTCCTCGATCGCGGCGAAGATCACCAGGTCGTCGATGTTGAAGTTCACCTCGGGCGAGCCGCTCCCGCAGGTCCCCCCGGCCACGTCGCCCGGCACGTTCACCAGGTCGCCGGTGACGATGGCGCCCCAGCGCGCGGCGGCGCTCTCGAACACCGCCCGCTGCGACGTCGTCATCGACGTGGTGAAGCAGAGGGTGATGGCGTACCCCGACCCGCCACCGCCCGAGCACCCCACGGCGCTGAAGTTCACCGCCGGCTTCCCGGAGATGCTGGCGGACATCCGGTTGGGCCCGGCGAGGCCGCCCACGGTCCACCCCACCGAGGCCACGCCGCTGGCGTTGGTGGTGGCCGTCGCCGAGGCGACGGTGCCGCCGCCCGCCGTGACCGCGAAGCTCACCGGCACGCCCGGCATCACGTTCCCCAGCACGTCCTTCACCACCACCGCGGGGGCGGTCTGCACCGCCGTGCCGGCCATCGCGGCCTGGCCGCTCCCGTGCACGGCCGCCACGCTTCCGGCGACCGCGGTCAGGGCGGTGGCGTTGAACACCACGGGGGGCAGCGCGGTGCCGGGGATGGTCGCGGTCAGCGTGTTCACGCCGGGGACGGCGCCCATCGTCCAGCTTCCCACCGAGGCCACGCCGGCCACGTCGGTAACCGCCTGCGCGCCGGTGATCGACCCGCCGCCCGCCGTCACCGAGAAGTTCACCGTCAGCCCCACCACGGCGTTGCCCGAGGCGTCGGTCACCTTCACCCCCGGAGGGGTGGGAACCGCCGCGCCCACCTGCCAGGTCTGCCCCGCGCCCACCGCGGCCGTCGCCGAGGCCGCGGTGCCGGCGTTCACGTTGGCGGTGAAGGTCACGCCCCCGGCCGCGCCCACGGTGGCGGTCACCACCTGCCCGCCCGCGTTCCCCGGCCCCAGCGTCCAAGTGGTGGCCGCCGTGCCGTCGGCGCCCGTGGTGGCCGTGGCCGGGTTCACCGAGCCGCCGCCCGAGGTGACCGCGAAGGTCACCGTCTGGCCCGCCACGCCCGCGCCCCGCGAGTCCACCACTTTCACGCGCAGCTGCGTGGCCAGCGCGGCGCCGGCCGAGCCCGACTGCGCGTCGCCCTGCGTCTTCTGCACCGCGGCCACGGCCTGCGCCACGCTCACGCTCGCCGTGCCCGCGGCGCTGCCGGAGGTGGCGGTGATGGTGGCCGAGCCGTTGGCCACGGCGGTCACGATCGCGCTGTCGCCGCCCGCGCCGGCCACGGTGGCCGCCGCGGAGCTGGACGACCACGAGAGCGACGCGCCGCCCATCGCCTGGCCGTCCTGGTCGCGGACGGAGGCGTGGACCACGCGCGTGGCGCCCAGCGCCTCGAAGGTCACCGCGTTGGGCGAGACGGACACCGAGCTGGCCACGCTGGTGTGCGTGCCGGAGTCGGAAGACGAGCACCCCCAGAGGGAGAGCGCGGCGGCGGCAAGGGCGAGCGGTCTGCGCATGGTGGGCGGGAGTTCCCGGGGCGCGTGGCCCCGATCATGGATGGAGATGAAAACCGCCCCGGATCCCTGAAACGCATGGCCCGGCGGCACCGGAGCGATTCCGGCGCCGTCGCGGCTTTCTGGAGCGTTGGAGATGCGGAGCGGTGCCGCGGAACGGAAGTCGTCCTCGCGGCTGGATTTGCGGCGTTCGTCCGCGCGGCTCCGGATGGACCCGCGCGCGCAACGAATGCCGTCCATCTTATTGCATCAAGCCACTTTGCGCAAGTCCCGCCCCTCCCCGCCGCGACATTCCGTCACGTCGGGAAAGGCGGCCAATCGCGTAATTCCGATCCTCACGACGAGTGCGTGGGTGAGTGCGGAAGTGCGTGAGTGCGTGAGTGCGGAGGTGAACCTCAGATGTGGGGAGACGCTTCAGTGCGTGGCCGCGGCCTCGCGCCCTCTCCGGCCGGCCGAGGCCGTCCACCTCTCCCGTACCGGGAGAGGTAGCTTTCACGCATCACCGGCACAGGAAAGCTCCGGTGTGACCAGAGGTTGCAGGCCCCGCCGGAGGATTGGCAGCCTCCCTCGCCCGGTACGGGAGAGGGCGAGCGCTCCAAGGCGCGGGGAGAGAGCCCGCGGCGAGCACCGCGCCCGGTCATCATCGATGCCGCGCGGCACGCATCACCAACGCACTCTCGCACTCTCGCACCCTCGCACTTCGTCTACCTGAACCGCAGCTGCATCGCCCGGTAGTCGATCGTCATCGCCGCGAAGCGGCCGATCACGTCCTGGCCGATGTCGCCCGCGGCGTAGCGGCTGCGCTCGCCCGTGGGTTCGGTGGTGGCTTCGATGTCCGGCAGCGTGGCCGTCCGGCCGCCGATGGTGAGGGCGAACGGGGCGACCGTGTACGCGCGCAGCGTCCGCATCCCCCCCGCCCCGCCGATGTGCACCTCCTTCAGCGTCCCCGCCTCGACCTGCGCGCGGTGCGCCTCGTAGTACGGGGGATAGAGATGCGACGTCTGCGCTCCCGTGTCGAAGCCGAACATCAGCGGCTCCCCGGCCACGGTGACGCGGACCAGGTTGTCCAGCTCGTGCAGGCAGAGGTTGGGCTCCGCGCCGGCTGCCGGCGGCGAGGGCCGCGCGGGAACGAGGAAGCGGCCGTCGCGCGTCAGCGTCACCTCGCCCAGCGCGGCGATCACCGGCTGGCCCAGGATGCCGTGGATCTGGTAGCCGATCTGCGGGAACGCGAGCGCCGAGTCGGGGAAGACGAGGAAGATGGCGTTGCGCACGGTCGCCGCGCCGATCCGCAGCTCGGGCGCAACCGCGAGGTGCGCCGTGGTACGCGCGCCGGTGACGGAGCCCACCTGGACGCCCTGATCCACCCTCCGCAGCCCCAGCGCCCGCGCGGTCGACTCCACCACGGTGGAGAGGTTGGCGCCAGTGTCGAAGATGAAATTCTCGCTCGCCGTGCCGACGGTCACGGGCAGGGTGATGAGGTTGGCCCGGTCGCGCGCCGTGGGCACGTCCACGTCGCCCGCGAACGACACCGTCTGCGCGGGGACGTCGCGCAGCGCGCCGAAGAGGGCCACGTTGTTGGCGAAGTCCGCCTTCTCGCTGTCCGCCGCCGACTCGGCCACGCGCGCGTACGCATCGGCCGCCTCGCCGTAGCGGCCCTCGCGCACCAGGACGTCGGCCAGCAGCTTCTCGGCCGCCTGCCGCCGCTCCGCGTCGCCCGCCGCCGCGGGCGAGGCCAGGAAGCGCCGCAGCTGGGCCGCCGCGCTGTCCGGCCGGTTGAACGCCGCCGCCACCCAGCCGCGGTAGAACGCCAGCTCGGGCGCCGGCGAGGCCGGCGCGCCCAGCGCCTCGCGCGCGGTGAAGCAGTCGTGCGCCCGGTACAGCTCGGCCAGCCGCGCGGCGTCCGGCGCCTGCGCCCGCGCCGCGCCCGCCGTGAGCGCCGCGATCGCGAGGGCGGCGGTGATGGAGATGTATCGCATCGGAATCGTGGATCCGGGTAGGCGGGCGATGGGAGAACGGACCGGGCCCCGCGCATGCCGCGCGGGGCCCGGTCCTATACCAGCGGAGCGGCGCGGGGGTTTCAGGAATTCTCCAGCCGCGCCACGATCGCATCCCCCGCGGCCGCGGTGCCGAGGGTGCCGCCGAGCTCCGCGGTGGTCTCGCCGGCCAGGATGCAGGCGCGGACGGCGTTCTCCAGCCGGTCGCCGGCCTCGCGGTGGCCCAGGTGGCGCAGCATCAGCGCGGAGGTGAGGACCGCGGCGAAGGGGTTGGCCCTGTCCTGCCCGGCGATGTCGGGCGCGGAGCCGTGCACCGGCTCGAACATCGACACGCGGCCGGGGTGGATGTTGGCCGACGCGGTGAGCCCCAGCCCGCCCGCGATCCCCGCGCCCAGGTCCGAGAGGATGTCGCCGAACAGGTTGCCGGCCACGATCACCTGGTAGCGCTCGGGGCGGCGCACCAGGTCCATCGCCAGCATGTCCACGTACAGCGCCTCGGTCTGGATCTCCGGATACTCGGCCGACACCTGCTTGAACACGCGCCGCCAGAGGCCGCCGGCGCTCTCCATCGCGTTGGCCTTGTCGGACATCGTCACGCGCTCCAGCCCGTTCGCCTTCGCGTGGTCGAACGCCGCGCGGATGATGCGCTCCACGCCCTTGCGCGTGTTCACGTCCTCCTGGATCGCGACCTCGTCCGGCGTGCCCTGCTTGAAGGTGCCGCCCATCCCCACGTACACGCCCTCGGTGTTCTCGCGGAAGATGACGAAGTCGATGTCGCGCTCCGTCTTCCCCTTCAGCGGCGTGAGCCGCTCGTGGTACAGGCGCACCGGGCGGAAGTTGATGTACAGGTCCAGACGGAAGCGCATTCCCAGCAGGATCTGGCGCGCGTGCTCGTTGCCGGGCACGCGCGGGTCGCCCAGCGCGCCCAGGAGAATGGCCTGGTAGTTCGATTCCAGGTCGGCGAACTCGGCGTCGGTGATGCTCTGGCCGGTTTCCAGGTAGCGGTCGGCGCCGTGCGGCCACTCGACGATGTCGAGCGCGGGGCCGCCGTGTGCCTCCAGCGCGCGCAGCGCCTTCACCGCCTCGCGGGTGACCTCCTTGCCGACGCCGTCGCCGGGGATGACCGCAATCCGCGCCATGTCTCTGTTCCGCCGCTCGAGTTTCGGGGGTGATTCGGAAGGGCGGGAAGATACCGGGGCAGGTGGGGAGGCGCTAGAAATCGTGCTGGATGCTATGGGGATGGGACCTCAGCGCACGGAGAAGCTTCGGCTCGCGCCCTCCGGCATCGCGCCCTCTCCGGCCGGCCCAGGCCGTCCACCTCTCCCGTACCGGGAGAGGTAGCCATCCGGCATCACCGGCACGCCGAAAATTCAGCGTTAGCGGGGTTTGCAGGCCGCGCGGACGCTGGACAGCCCCCTCGCCCGGAACGGGAGAGGGCGAGCGCTCTCAGGCGCGGGGAGAGGGCGGCGCGGATGCAGCGGAGACGCGACGCAGCAGGGCAGCACCGGCCGCCTGTCCGGCCGAGCGCGACCAACGAGTCGTCAGCGCGCGAGGCCGTGCACGTACTCGGCGACGGTGCGGACCTCGGCGTCGGTGAAGGCGCCGTCGCCGCGGGCGGGCATGGGGGTGCGGGGCGGCTCCGCCTGGGGGACGCCGGCGGCAACGGCGCGGACGACCTCGTCGACGGTGCGCGCGCGGTCGTTCAGCGCGGAGCCGAGCTGCGTTCCCGCGCCGCGCTCGCCGTGGCACATCACGCAGGCGCGGAGGTAGAGCGTGCGGCCGGAGCTCTCCGGCTCGCTGTCCTGCTTCGCGTCCGCCGCGGGAGCGCCGCTCGCAGTGGAGGGCGCATCCCCCTTCCCCGCGTCGCCGCCGCGGCCGCACGCGGAGAGCATCGCCGCCAGCACCAGCATCCCGCCCCGCCTTCCGATCGACATCCGCCATCCACAGCAAGAGCCATCCAAGCGGAACCCGCGGCGCCGCTCGGGGCCGCGGGTTCGTAGAACCTTCGCTCGCGCTACCGCAATCGTTGTTCCGGCGGGGGCGGCACCGGCGCGGCGTCGCGCGGCCAGCCGCACATCACGCAGAACTTCCACTCCGGCTCCACCACCGTGCTGCACTCGGGACAGGGGATGGGCGCCAGGCACTTGCCGCAGAACGGGCAGAAGCGCACCTCGCGCCCCGGCGGCAGCGTGGACCGGCAGCCGGGGCACGCCTTCAGCTTCGGCCTCGCTGCCGGCGCCACCGGCGTCCCCGGGGTCGCCGCCCGCTCGGGCGCGGTGACGTCGAGCACCACGCCCGGCGCGTCGGCGTCGCCGTTGCGGGCGAGCGCGGCGGCCATCGCGGAGCTCTGCGCCGGGGCCGCGGCGGGCGCGGAAGCCGGCGGCGCGGTAAGGTCGAGCGCGGGGACCTCGGGGGCGTACGGATTCAGGTAGACGCCCACGTCCGCATAATCGCGGTAGATGCCCAGGATGGGGTTGGGCGTGCGCAGCTCGCGCTGGAACTCCTCCTGCACGTCGGCGCGCTCCACCACCAGGTAGTCGCGCTCGCCGGAAAGGAGGCGCAGCAGCGCGTGCTCGTACTCGGCCAGCTCGCCGAAGCCCAGCTCCGAGCGCACCGTGCGGTACGGCACCAGGTGCTGGTACAGGTCGCCCACCGTGACGGCCGTCCCGGGCTCGCGCAGGAGCACGTCGGCGATCCGCCGGTAGAGGCGGTCGATGGAGTCCATGGCCCAGGGGGTGCGAAAGTGCGAGAGTGCGAAGGTGCGAGAGTTGGTGGAACTGCCGGTAGGATAACGGATTCGGCGCGCGTGCGCTAATGTCGCCGCGTCCCCGTCCATGAAGCAGAGCCGCGGAGGAGTTCCCTCTGCGGCTCTGCCTCTCTGCGTGAACTCCGTCTTTCCCGACCCGGCTCTACGGCTGCAGCGGCGGCGCGGCGACGGTGCCGAAGGTGTCGGGGGGATACGTTCCCGCCGGCGCGGTCTGCGGCGCCATCCCCGGCTGCGTTCCCGGCGCGGCGACGGTGCCCGGCGCGGGGACGGCGGGCGCGGCGTACGTGGCCGTGTCGGCGCGGACGCTGCTGATCAGCGAGCGGACCTCCACCGGGGCGCGGGCAAGCACGCGGTCGGCCTCGGCCGGCCGGCCGGAGCGGCGGAAGGCGGTCATCAGCCCGGCCCAGGCCCGCGCGTTGCTCGAGTCCAGGTGCACCGCGGTGTTGAAGCGCTCGGCGGCCTGAGGGGCGCTGCCCTGGTCCAGCATCAGGTAGCCCAGCTCCGTGTGCAGCCGCGCGTCGTCCGGCGCCAGCTGCAGCCCCTCGCGCAGTTCGCGCGCGGCCTCCTGCGGGCGCCGCTTCAGCCGGTAGATCTGCGCCATGTAGTAGTGCGGCTCGGCCGACTTCGGGTGCGCCCTGGCGGCGTCCAGGAAGAGCGCGAAGGCCCGCGCCGTGTCGCCCTTGCCGTACGCCGTGGTCGCCTCGCGCAGAGGGTCCGGACCGCGCCCGCGCAGGAGGAGCACGGCCAGCAGCGCGGCGATCACCAGCCCCGCCGCGCCCAGCACCCACGGCAGCGGCGAGCGCATCCGGCCGGCCGTGGGAACGGCGTGCACCGGCTCCGGGTCTTCGGGAGACTGGGGGATCAGCGTCTCGTCGCGCGGGGTGAGGACGGGGTCCTCGAGCCGGGCTTCGTAGGGATTGGAGAGGACGTGCTGCTCCAGCCCGTCGGCCGCGGCCACGGCCACCTCCACGTCGCGCGGCGTCGCATCCCCACCCTCCGTCGCGAGGCGGTTGGCGGCGGCGGAGAGCTCGTGGAACGACGCGGCCAGCTCCATGGGCAGCCGGTCGCGCCGGCGCAGCTCCGCCAGCAGGGTGCCGGTGGGAACGTCGTCGGGCGACAGGGCGCGCAGGCGCAGGTCCACCGGCGCGGTGGGGTCGTCGCGGAGCATGCGCCGCAGCACCGACTCGGCCGCCCGCGCGATGCGCACCACCCCGCCCCCCCCCCCCAGCCCCCGGCGCAGGGCGATCACGGCGCCCTCCACCCCCCGCAGCGGCTTCAGCGTGTTCTCCGGATCGTGCATGCGGCCCGTTCCAAGCACAAAACGGACCGTCCGGCCCCGCGCCCCCATGGCGCGGGCCGGACGGCCCTCACGTTTCCGATCCCGCGGCGATGCCGCGCCATCCCCGGCTCCGGGCTCAGGCCTCGATCTTCAGCAGCCCCAGCCGGGCCGCCGCCTTCACGAACGCCTCGGGGCTCTCGGTGGGCACGGTGCGGCCGGTGCGCTCGCGGATCTGCCGCGCCGCGCGGCGCATGAACACGCTCACCTGCAGCGTGGGGTCGGCGTGGTCGCGCATCCCGCCCACGATCTCCTCCCACGTCCCCTCGAACACCGTGCCCTCGGCGGTGCGCACGCGGTGCCCGTCGATGCCGCCCTCGCGCGCCTCGCCCGCCGGGGTCAGCATGCGCATGATGAAGTCGATCTGCGCCGACAGCTCCAGCGGCTGCGCGGGCTCCTCCTCGGCCCCCTCGAACGACGACTCGACCTCGGCCAGCAGGTGGTCGATGTCGTCGGGGTCGGCCTCGAGCTCGGCGATGCGCTCCTTCCAGGGGATGAAGACGTCGTCGTCGTCGCGCACCTGGTCAACCGCGCACTTCAGCTCCACGAAGCGCCAGAGCGAGAGCGTGTCCCAGTGCTCGGCGGGCGGCACCTTCTCCAGCTCGCGCAGCGCCCCGGCCACGTCGCCGCGGTCGTGCAGCAGGTGGCTGAGGTAGATGCGGGCCTCGTGCAGGGTGCCGTCCAGCCGCAGCGAGCGGCGCAGCTCGCGGCGGGCGCCCACGTCGTCGCCCAGCGCGTGCAGGGTGTAGCCGCGGGCCGCCGCCACCTCGGCGCTGTCGGGGTGCCCGTGCGCCAGCGCGGTGAAGCGGGTGCGCGCCTCGGCGAAGAGCCCCTCGCGGTACAGCGCGCGCCCCATGGTCAGCCCCAGCTCCAGGTCGTCGTGCAGCCCCATGGCATCGACCGTGGAGAAGCACTTCAGCGCTTCGTCGACCCGGCCGAACTTCAGCAGCGTCTCGCCCAGGCCCACCCACGCGTCCTCGTACTCGGGGTCGAGATCGAGTGCCTCCTCGAACGAGAGCCGCGCCCACGCGTACTCCTCGCGGGCGATGCGCACGTAGCCCAGCCCCACGTGCAGCAGCGCCGAGTCCGGGTGGTGCCGGAGCCCGTCGCGAAGCACGTCCAGCGCGTCGTCGTACTCTCCCGACTCGTACAGCCGGTGCGCCTGCTCGTCGAACTCTTCCGCGCTGAGGAATGAGGTGCCCATGCCGCTAGAAACCAGTAAGGAGAGTGCAGCCCGGCCAGGTTGGCGGGGAACTACGAGGCGGGGCGGCGTCCATTCAGGCGGCTGCCCGGCCAAATATAAGCAGGGCAGCAATCTCCATCCACCCCCCGGCGCCCCGTTCCGGCCGCACTTGCGACCCTGCCCTGCCCCAGACAGATTTCACCTTGTTGCGCATCTGATACCACCCGGGGAGAGGACATGTTCGACTGGCTGCGCCGCCGCCGCCTGAGCGCCGAAGCGAAACGGAAGCTGCTGATCGTGGCCGCCCGCAGCGAGGAGGCGATCATCGAGACGCACGTGCACAACGTGCTCGACATGTTCGAGATCCTGGGCGACGAGCTGGACATCGACCGCGCGCTGGAGCTGTACGGCGAGATGCTGCCGATGGACGAGCACGTGGCGGCCACCGTGGCCAACCGCGTGATCGCCCGGCACGACGCCCCCGGCACCCCCCGCCGCCGTCCCGGCGGAGGCGGCGGCGACGGCCGGCGCTTCGCGGACGTCTTCCGCGACCCGGGCCGCAAGTAGGCGCTGGCGGCGTCCGATTTCCCGACGCCGCCGCGTTTTCGCGCGCGGCGACTGGGATCCACGGACAAGACAGAGGCGGAGTGTCGAAGAAATCGACGCTCCGCCTTCGCGTGTCCGGCCTCTTCGCATCTCCCGTAACCCATCGTCCTGCATCGGCTTACGCGGAGAGATCCGCCCCGGCGCGCCGCTTGCCCTGCGGGGGATCGTCATCTCCCCCTCCGTCGTCTCCTGCAGGACAACTACACCGTGATCGCCAGAGCAGCCCCGCCGGTGCGCCCCGCCGCGCCTTCCACGCCCTCGATGGTCGGGAACCGGCGCCCGCAGCCGCACCGCATCCACCTGAGCACCGGCCGCGTGCTGGAGGGAAATCTCCACCGCGCCCCCGGCACGCGCCTGGCCGACCACCTGTCCACGCTGAAGGGCTTCCTCTCGGTCACCGGCGCCGCCTGCCCCGCGACCGGCGAGCGGTTCGACCACGCCGTCCTGAACGTGGACCACATCCTCTTCATCGAGGAGATGGTTCCCAACGTCGAGCCCGCGGGCGCCGCCGTCCCCTTCGGGACACTGCCGCGCTGAACAAACGTTTCACCCGGAGACGCGGAGGCACGGAGGAGCGCGGTGAGCTCTCCCGTGTCTCTGCGTCTCCGTGCCTCTGGGAAATGCGGTTGGGGGATTCAGGGAGATGCGAGAGCGTCGCGCATCGCCCGGACCGGCGCGTCCACGCCCCACCAGCGATGGAAGGCGGCGGCGCCCTGCTGCAGCAGCATCTCCGTGCCGTCCGCGGTGGGGATGCCGCGCTCGCGCATGGCCCGCACCCACGCCGTCTCGCCCGTGCGCGTGTAGACCAGGTCCAGCGCGGCGTCGATCGGCGGCGCGGCGGCGGGGTCCAGCGGGAGCGGATCTCCCGGCTTCAGTCCCAGCGACGTCGCGTTGATGGCCAGGTCGAACCCGTCCGCCCCCACCTCCGCGAGCGACGACGCGGCGCGAACCGTGGTGCCCGGGCGGGCGAAGCGCTCCATCTCCCGCGCCCGCTCCGCCGTCCGGTTCAGGACCACGACCTCGCGCGCGGCGTGCTTCGCCAGCGCGTGGGCGGCCGCGCGCGCCGCGCCCCCCGCGCCCACCAGCAGGACGCGCCCGCCCGCGATCGAGCGCCCCATCAGCGAGCGGATGGCCGCGGTCACGCCGTCCACGTCGGTGTTGCCGCCCCACACCTCGCCGTCCTCCAGCCAGAAGGTGTTGCAGGCGCCGGTCGCCTCCACGGCTTCCGTCCGCCGGTCGACCGCGCGCGCCGCGGCGCCCTTGTGCGGCACGGTGACGTTGCCGCCGCCGCCCGCGAGCGCCAGCCCTCGGACGAGGCCGGGGAGGTCGTCCGCGGAGCAGCGGAGCGCAACGTAGACGCCATCCAGGCCGAGGGCCCGGATGGCGGCGTTCTGGAAGACGGGGGACAGGGAGTGCGAGACGGGGTCGCCCAGCAGCGCGAGCACCCGGGTGGCCGCGGTAACGGGGTGCGTCACGGCGCCAGGATGGGCGCCAGCCGGTCGAGCGCGGCGGCGATGAGCCCGCGCAGCTCCTGGAAAGTCTCCTGGTACACGGCCTCGCTGCCGCCGTACGGGTCCGGCACCGGCCGCCCCTCGCCCTCCGCGCCGGCCGCGAAGTCGCCCAGCGTGCTCGCCTTCTCGCCGGCGCCCAGGCGGTCCAGCACGGCCAGGTGGCCCGGCCCCATCCCCAGGATCAGGTCCGCCCAGCGGGCGATGTCCTTCGTCAGCCGGCGCGCGGAGTGGCCGGTGAGGTCGATCCCCTCGCGCCCGGCAACGGCCACGGCCTCGCGCGCGGCCTCGTCGCCGTCGCGCGCGGAAAGGCCGGCGGACGCGACCTGCACGTTCCGCCACCCGCGCCGGGCGATCTCCGCCCGCGCGATCCCTTCCGCCAGCGGGGAGCGGCAGGTGTTGCCGGTGCAGACGAAGAGCAGGTTGAAGGTCGTCGTCGCCGGCGTCTCGGCCCCGGGCTGCTGATCGCTCATCTGCACTCCCGGGGCGTCGCGGTCGTCCGCTGTGGGCACTTCGAGCCTCCGTCGTTCCGCCCGGCGCCCGGTTTTCGGTAGATGGGGCGCCGCGCCGTGTGGATCAGGCCGAACCGTAAACTTCACCCGCCGCGCCGTCCGCTGCAAGGGCCAGCGCCTCGGCCACGGCCAGGTCCTCGGGGCGCGTGACCTTGAGGTTGCGCGGCGATCCCGCCACCACGCGCACCGGGCCGGCGTAGCGCTCGTACAGCGCCGCGTCGTCCGTCGCCGCCACGCCCTCGGCCCGCGCCCGCTCGTACGCGCGCATCAGCGCGGCGCGCGGAAACCCCTGCGGCGTCTGCGCCTGCCAGAGCCGCGCGCGGTCGGGGGTGGCGGTGATTGTCCCCTCCCCATCCACCTCCTTGATCGTGTCCGTCACCGGCACGGCGGCGATGGCAGGGATCGAATCCAGCACGCGGTCGATCGTCCCGCGGTCCACGAACGGCCGCGCGCCGTCGTGGACCAGCACGATCTCCGCATCCCCCCCCACCTCCCGCAGCCCGTTCCACACCGAATCCCCCCGCTCCGCGCCCCCGGCGGCGATGCGCACGTCGAGGTCTGCGAGCCACGCGGGCGGATTCTCCGCGTCCTCCGGCGGCAGCACGACAATGACCTGGGAGATACGGGGATGATGGAGAAACGGGAGGATGGCGCGGAGGAGGACGGGGCGCCCGGCGACCAGGAGATACTGCTTCCGCACCGGCCCGCCGATGCGCCGCCCCGAGCCGCCCGCGACGACGATGGCCGCGGCCGATGCCGAAGCCCCGTCGTACTCCCGTACTCCGGTACTTCCGTACTCCGCCGAAGGCGGGTCAGGAAAAGGCGTTGCGGACAAGGCTGCGGACGTCCTCGGTGGGGATGACGCGAATCCCCGCCGGCAGCGTGCGCGGCACGGCGCGGGGGGAGAGATACGCGGCGGAGAAGCCCATCCGCGCGGCCTCGGCCAGGCGGCGCTCCATCTGCCCCACCGGCCGCACCTCGCCGCCCAGCCCCAGCTCGCCGATGAACACGGCGTCCGCGGGGACGGGGCGGTCGTACACGCTGGACGCCAGTGCCGCGGCCACGGCCAGGTCGCCCGACGTCTCCGCCAGCCGCAGCCCGCCGACCACGTTCAGGAACACGTCCAGCTGGCCGAAAGGGATCCCGGCGCGCTTCTCCAGCACGGCCAGGAGGAGCGAGAGCCGCTTGTGGTCCAGCCCCGTGCTCACCCGCTGCGGCGCGCCGTAGCTGGCCTTCGCGGCCAGCGCCTGCACCTCCACCAGCAGCGGCCGCGTCCCCTCCATCGCCGCGACCACGGCCGAGCCGGAGGCGCTCGCCTGGCGGTCGCCCATGAACAGCTCGGAGGGGTTGGGGACGGGGACCAGCCCCTCGGCCGTCATGCGGAAGACGCCGATCTCGTCCACCCCGCCGAAGCGGTTCTTGGTGGCGCGCAGCACGCGGTGGTCCACGCCGCCCTCGCCCTCGAAGTAGAGCACCGTGTCCACGATGTGCTCCAGCGTCTTGGGCCCGGCGATCCCCCCGCCCTTGGTCACGTGGCCGACCAGGAAGACCGCCGTTCCCGTCTGCTTGGCGAAGCGCTGGAGGCGGGCCGCGCACTCGCGCACCTGCCCCACGTTCCCCGGCGCGCCTTCCAGCGACGGCGAGTAGACGGTCTGGATGGAGTCGATGAGCAGCACCTGCGGACCGCCCTCGGCCGCGCGCAGGAGGATGCCGTCGAGCTCGGTCTCGGCCAGCAGCGTCACGTCCGCCGCGTGCTCGCCCAGCCGCTCGGCGCGCAGCTTCACCTGGTGCGCCGACTCCTCGCCGGAGACGTACAGCGTGCGCAGCCCGGCCGCTTCGAGGCGCGCGGCCACCTGCAGCAGGATCGTCGACTTCCCGATCCCCGGCTCCCCGCCGACCAGCACGACCGAGCCGGGAACGATCCCGCCGCCGAGGACGAAGTCGAACTCGCCCAGCCCGGTGGTCCACCGCCGCCGCTCCGTCCCTTCGACGTCGCGCAGCCGCACCGGCACCGCGTCCGTTGCCGCGCGGTTCACCGGCGCGCCGGAAGAGGCTGAGCGCTTCGGGGCGGCGGGCTCCTCGACCAGGGTGTTCCACTCGCGGCAGGCGGGGCACTGCCCCTCCCAGCGCGGCGTCTCGTTGCCGCACTCGCGGCAGAAGAAGGCGGTCTTCGTCTTCGGCACCGGCGTCAGTCCTCGCTGCGCGCGCTGGACATGCTCTCGAACAGCGTGAACTCCTTGCGGAAGAAGAGCGGCACCGAGCCGGTGGCCCCGTTGCGCTGCTTGCCGATGATCAGCTCCGCCTTCCCCTCCAGGCTGTTCCCCTCCTTGTCCACCGGCCCGAAGTAGTACTCGGGGCGATACAGGAACATGATCACGTCCGCGTCCTGCTCGATGGCTCCGGATTCACGAAGGTCCGACATCATCGGACGCTTGTCGGGGCGGCTTTCCACGGCACGGGAGAGCTGGGAGAGGGCGATGACGGGGATGTTCAGCTCCTTGGCCAGCGCCTTCAGCCCGCGGGAGATCTCCGACACCTCCTGCTGGCGGCTCTCGGTCTTCCCCGCGCCCACCATCAGCTGCAGGTAGTCCACGATGATCATCGACAGGTCGTCGCGGTCGGACTTCAGGCGCCGCGCCTTGGCGCGCATCTCCAGCACCGAGATGCCGGGCGTGTCGTCGATGTAGATCGGCGCGGTGTTCAGGTGCCCGGCGGCGATGGCCAGGCGCGCGTAGTCGTCGTCGGTGAGCCGGCCGCGGCGCAGGCGGCTGGCGTCCACGCGGGCCTCGGCGCAGAGCACGCGCTGCACCAGCGACTCCTTGCTCATTTCCAGCGAGAAGAACGCGACCGGCTTCTGCGCCGAGATGGCCGCGTGCTGCGCGATGTTGAGCGTAAACGCGGTGTTGTGCACGCACACGTCGTTCGCCACGAAGTTGTGCGTGCCGGGGACCGTCAGGTCGTACACCTGCTTCACCCCCACCGGCTCGATCGCCACCACCTCGTCCCAGTAGACGTCGCTGGCCGGCGTGTCGCTCGACCGCGCGGCGACGGGCCGTGCGTCCGCAGCGGCTGCGAACTCGGCGAGGTCTTGCTGATGGCCGAAAACTCCCACTTCCGACGCAAAGAGGCGCAACGAATGCGGATTGGAGATCATCACCTGCCAATCGTCCCAACGGGCGCGAGCGGAGAGGATGCCGAACCGCAACAGAAGGTGCTGCACCTGGCGCGACAGCCGTTCGCTCGGACTGCGGAAAACAACGGCCGGACCATCCGGTGAAGCCACACCGTAGGCGTGCAAGGAGAAGAGCCGATTCAGCAGGAGCGCGATCGATTCCCGGTTCAGCTCGAAAACCGGAGCGGGAACGTGCGCCTCGTCCTGCTCCACCTCATGGAGCACGAGGTTCGCGAGCTGGTCCCAGCAAGCACTGTCGCCATTGCGGTTCCTCACGGACGAAGCGAGAGCCGCGAACGAACACGTCTTGCCCCTGCCGGTTTCCATCGTAAGCAGGACCCCGGCCGATTCGGCGTAAATCGCACCCACTCCGGCTGGCACCGGAGCATCGGCGAGATCGTCTACGGCTTTCGCGAAATCAGCCCGCACTGCGGCACTGGCTCGCGCGAGTCGCGGCGCCGCACGGGTCAGCCCGCCATCGCCGATCAGGTACGCGAGCAGCTTCACCTCGCACTCGCGCATCTCCCGACTGCCGAAGACGCCGATCCGGCGCGGGACGGCGACGTGCTGGCCGGCGCGGATCTCCTCCAGCCGCTTCCAGCCGTCGATGGTGAGGAAGGGGTGCGTGAGCGTCGTCTCGATCTGCCGGCCCAGGCGCGTGGTGACGCGGAAGACGGGCTTCTCGCCGTCGTCCACGAACGCGCTGGGCTCCGTCATCTCCAGCTTCCAGCCGTCGTTCAGCGTCAGCAGGCGCGCCGAGCGGCGGCGGTACAGCTCCTCGATGGTGGCGATGGAGCCGTCGTCCAGCACGATCTCGGAATCGAACGCCAGGCACTTCCCCATCGACGGCCTGGCGGCCACGATGACCAGGTCGCTGGACTGGAAGCCGGCGGTGAGCTCGTCCAGGTCGTGGAAGCCGGAGGGGACGCCGGTGATGGCGCTCTGGTTGGCCTGCAGCTGCTCGATCTTCTCGAACGTGGGCCACAGGATCTCCTTGATCCACACGAACCCGCGCCGGTCGCTGCTCTGCGCCAGCTGGAAGATGCGGCTCTCGGCCAGGTCCATCAGGTTCTCTACCTCGCCCTGCCAGGCGTACGTCTCCTGGATGATGGAGGTGCTGGCCTCGATCAGGCGGCGCAGGATGGCCTTCTCGCGGACGATCTTGCAGTGGTACTCGATGTTGGCCGCGGTGGGCACCGCGTCCAGCAGGCTGGCCAGGAACGCCACCCCCCCCACCGCCTCGTAGTCGCCCGCCTTCTTCAGGTCGTCGGTGACGGTGATCTCGTCGATCACGTCGCCGCGCTGCCAGATGCGCACGAGCGAGCGGAAGAGGCGGCGGTTCGCCTCGCGGTGGAACATGCTGTCGTCCACCAGCTCCACCGCGCGCACGACCGCGTCCTGGTCGATGAGCATGCCGCCCAGCACCGCCATCTCCGCCTCGGCGGAGTACGGCGGCGTGCGGTCGGTGAACGCGCTGGGCCCCGGCGGGGGCGGAGCGATCTTGAATGCGGGGGTCGACATCGGTCTCGGGACTGCTGTACGGCGATGGAACGACGGTCCAGCATGAAGTGCGG